>Ga0080006_1165858_pt1 | contig 45764 bp, 39 predicted proteins | sample RS3BMetagenome_FD_69209 | JGI IMG/M metagenome (GOLD analysis project Ga0080006, IMG submission 69209) | Ferric oxide microbial mat and aquatic microbial communities from Rainbow Spring, Yellowstone National Park, USA - RS3B (SPADES... ... | reverse complement strand
CATAAGTCTGGACTTAGAGTGTTGCGCAGTGGCTTGCAGGGGCAAATCCCCGGTCAAGCGCTGGTGCTGGAATGGAAAACCCATGTCCGAGAATCCGGGACATGGGGCAGGTACCTCTCTGGTGTCTGCAAAGGCCCACATCGAGTGAGAGGCCACGCTGTGTAGAGACGCACGCGGCTGTGAGACCGGGCGCTTATTTTTCTCCCTATTTCAATTGTAGGCGTTTGACTATAACTCCTACGCCACGTTGAAGCGGCTAAATTCGCTTTCCTATGAGCGACTTAGAAAATAGAGGCCTTGACAGATTTTCCCGACGGGTGCGGAGCGGGTTTTTGCTTTGCTCGAAGACTACACACCTCAGCATCGAGATGCGGGCAACCCAGAACGGGTTGCCGCTCGCGGGACCGCGGAGCAACCGGGCGAAGTTCTTCAAGACCGAGATGGAGTCGAGGCCCGATGCCAGGCCTGGCAGGTGGAAGATGCGTACCGCTTGCCGTGCATGCGGATGCGTGGCAGAACGGGACAGCATCGGGGCAGAATGGGGCACCAAAAAACTATTATTTTCAGATACTTACACTTATGACATACGCGAAATAGCACCTCGGATGGCTGCTGGATTGCAAACGTCTGGTGTAAGCCTCTCTATCTTGACGACGCAGCTGATATGGGCCGATCCACGGAGTTCACTGCTTTGAAATCGGAGAAATAAATCCAATGAGGAAGTTCACGTTCGCTACGATGTCTGTCCTGGGAGTTCTCACTGTGTCTTCAGCGGCCATGGCCCACGCTGACACTACTACTGTTTTGGCTACCGACTCCATATATGCCGTCGGGAACCAATCTGGCAATGCACCATCTTATGGGGGCACCGCACCTACTGGAATCTCGGTGCTGTCGGGAACCTCTTACTTCACTTTTTCCGCCACCGGGAGCGTCACTGTGAATGGTGGGGGAAATTACAATAACGCCGACGGCATTGGATCGGCCTCGCCGGAGGATAACTTTGGTACCAGCAGCCTGTCCGGAATCAATTCTCCCACTGCCGGTTATATTGCCGCGGTGTTTCTTGCGGCAGGTGGTCCGTCGGGCAGCGCTCCAACCGCATTGGACTTCACTGGCGCAGGGGGCACGAGTTTCAGCACCCTGTCACCGCTGATTGACCAGGTATTCTTCGTCGGCGATGGCTTGACTGGGAATGGGACTGGCTCCAGCCAACAGTTTTATGTTCCTACGGGCGCGACCGAGCTTTACCTTGGTCTGGCAGATACTTGCGGATACTACGGGGGACCAAGTTGCCTGGGGGACAACAGTGGCAGCTTCACTGTCAACTACGACCAGGCTGGCGGCACGGTACCTCCGCCCCCGACCGTTCCTGAGCCGTCGAGCCTCTTCTTACTTGGCACTGGAGCTCTGGGGGCGTGCGGCGTCATTCGACGCCGGTTCGCCAACTGCTAGAGAGGCCATTCGCACGGGCGCACCAGCGATACTTCGCTGGTGCGCCGGCGCGTGCTATTTCTAAGAACCTGTTTAAAGGCTCATAAACCGAAGGTGTGCGGCAGGCAGGAGGGCAAAAGCAAAGACGAAGTGCGGGGGGTTCTCCACTACGCCGCGCGATGAGACTGCGCGGCTCCGGTCGAAATGACGACCTCTGTTCAATTTGCCAGAGCTTTTTTTACCGATTCAAAGGTGAAATCATCAAGACCGACAAACAGCGATACACTCGCTGCACCCCGCGGGCCAAATCTGGGGTTGGATGTTTGCGGTGATCGTCGCCGGGAAGGATCATTTACGAGGCTGGAAAGAGATTGCGGAGTATCTGGCGCGTGACGAACGTACGGTCAAGCGCTGGGAGAAGCAGCGTGGCCTGCCGGTGCGTCGCATCCCGGGAAGCGGTCGCGCCAACGTATACATTCTGGTGCCGGAGCTGGAGACCTGGCTTGCCGCTGTAGCGGATTCGTTGCCTGCGGCGGAGGAATCCGTCGACGGTCCCGTCGAGGCGGATGAGCAGCTGGTCGAGACCGTTCTGGAGGAGAAGCCAGAGCCTTTGCATGCCCCTCCGAAGGGGCTACTGCGCCGCTGGCCGGTGATACTGGCAACGGTTGCCGGGGCTGCTGGGATTGCGGTTGCGTCTTTTGCGCTGCTCGGCTCGTTTTTTGCCCGCCATCCTCAGATGAAGCCGCTGTCCGATTCGGCTTCGAGGTCGACGGTCTACAGCTCGCCGAAGGGCGGAGTCGACGAGCTTTATCTGCAGGGGTTGTATTTCTATGAGCAGCGAACGCCGGCATCGCTCGAACATGCTCATCAGGCGTTCGAGCAGGTGATTGCGAGCGATCCGAAGTATGCGCCTGCTTACGCGGGGCTTGCGAACACCTATCTGCTGTTGCGCGAGTTCTCTACGATGCCGCCGGAGGAGGCGTACGCGAAGGCTACGGTTGCTGCGAAGCGGGCGATCGCGCTCGATCCCAATTTTGCCGACGCTCATACGGCGCTCGGCTTTATCGATTTTTTTTCGGCCTGGAATGCGGCGGCGGCGACGAAGGAGTTCGAGACCGCGCTGCGACTTGATCCTAGCTGCGCGGTCGCTCATCACTGGTATGGCTCGATGCTCACGCACGAGGGGCGTTACGCGGAGGCGCTGGTGCAGTTGAACGAGGCGCAGCGTTTGCAGCCTACTTCGTCTGCGATACTTGCCAGCAAGGCGTATGCGCTTGGACTGGGCGGCCACCGCAACGAGGCGACAGACATGCTCCAGTCGATGTTGACGGCCGATCCGAATGCGGTGCCCGCGCATCGTATTCTCGCGACGCTGAGCCTGGTCGAGCCTCGGGACATTCCGCGTTTTCTGTACGAGAGCCGACGACTCGCGGAGGTCCGCAACGACCCGGAGAGCCTCAGCACCTTTGAAGCGGGCGCGGATGCATTTCGGAGCGGGGGAGAGACGGCGATGTGGTCGGCGATTCTTGACAAGGAGAGGCAATTTCATCCTTCGCGGGAACACCCGATCTTCCTCATGATCGAGGCGGAGGCTGCCCTTGGCCAGAACGATCAGGCGTTGGAGGATCTGAACACGCTTGCCGATCAACGGGCGCACTCCATGATCGGCGTTGTGCTGGATCCGACGTTTACAACTCTTCGGGAGGGACCGCGGTTTGAGCGGATCCTGGCCAAGGTGGGTCTTACCTTGCCGAGGCGGTAGCTCGATGATGGACGAAGTTCCAAGCGGTGGGTGCGATGGAGGACAGACGCTTCTATAGGCAGTGTTGAACCGGGATATACTCGAAGGGTGAGGCGGCTGCTGCAGTTCGGGGTTTTGTTGTTGAGCGTAGCGGCGGTGCTTACGCCTGTGATGGAGTGGTTTGATCGGTGGGATCCGCCTGGATCATTCATGACCGACACGGAGTTGTCGGTCTTTGCGCTGATTCTTGTTCTTTGCCTGATTCTGCTGGTCAGCAGGCTCCTTGCTGCGCTGCTGCGAGTTCCGATGGTGGCGACTCTTCGACCCTGGCAACGCGAAGGTGTGGGCCGGGAAGGTGGAATCGGCTACAGCTGGATCGTAGTGCCGCATAGTTCTCCTCCGCTCCGAATCTGATCTTCCGTTTGGTGCATCCTTCTGCTGCGTTGCCTGCGGGCTTGCGCGCGGAACGTCCTGGCACGTCCTTTCAGGCGCTGGCTTGCATTGCAAACGGAGATTATCTTGTCCCTTCTCAAATCCTTCCGGCTAGGTATGTTTTTCTGCTGCTCTCTTCTTCCCGCATCTCCCGTGCATGCGCAGTTGAGCCACGCCGGAGCGGTGGCCGGTGTAGCGACGACGGCGGACGGCGCTGTGGTCGCAGGGGCGAAGATTACGTTGACGACGGTGGATGGTGCGGCTCGCACAGCATCCACCTCCGCCGACGGGACATTTTCGATCGTGGGCCTTCCAAGCGAGACCTATTCACTGAGCGCGAGCTCACCGGGATTTGCCATCTATACGCAGTCTTCGGTCCCGGTTGCAGTTGGCCGCACGCTGCATCTGCGAATCACGTTCGTGGTCGCTGGATCGCAGCAGACGGTCAACGTGACCGCGGGACAGACCGCCTTCGATCCGTCGCAGACATCCTCGGTCATCAATATCGACCGGGACCGGGTGGAGGAGCTTCCTATCCCCAATCGCAACTACCTGACGTTCGTGCTGCTGGCGCCGCAGGTTGCGCCGGCAAACCCAGCGTTGACGCAGCAGAGCGGAACACAGGGCGGCAGCTTCAGCTTCGGCGGTCTTCGGCCCGGGAGCAATGCCGTGTATCTCGACGGCGTGGACGACGACGATGAGTACAGCGGAGGCAGCCGCACGGAGCTTTCGCCCGAGGCGATCAGCGATTTTCAGATTGTGAATCATGGCTTCGCGGCGGAGTCAGGGGGAGGCGCAGGCGGGTCGATTGATGTGCAGACACGCAGGGGAGCGAATCGGCGGCATGGAGATGCGTTTGTATTTGTGCAGAATGCGGCGCTGAACGCAATTCAACCGCTCGAGCTGCCTCCGCAAAAGCCCGATGAGAGCCGCTTCCGTGCAGGTCTTTCGCAGGGTGGTGCGCTGCAGCGGGACAAGACGTTCTACTACGTTGCGGCCGAGCAGGAGCTTGCCTGGGGCGAGGATGCGAACGATCTTCCGGCTGCCACGGTGGTTCGGATCAACAAGGCGCTCGGGCGGCTTGGACCGTTGCGGGAGTTGAGCTTGCAGACTGGATTCATTCCGACGTCGAACCAGCAGACCGAGATCTCCGGCCGGATCGATCGCACGCTCACGGCGACCGAGGCGGTGATGCTTCGCTATGCATTTTCGAACACGCGCGATGTCAACGACGCATTCTTTACGGACGATCTTTCGGATCGGAGCGCGCGCGGGTCCAGCTTCTTCGACGACAACAGCTTGAATGGGACGCTTAGCTCGACGCTTCGGCCCGACGTGCTGAGCCGGCTGAGCTTCGAGATTGCGCAGCGGCGGGGGGTCGACCGTACGGAGAGCACGACTGCGCCGGGAGTTCTGATTGCGGGGACGGCGCTGTTCGGGACGCCGTACTCGGGGAATGGGCGGCGCTTTGAGACACACCTGGAGTTCAACGACGGGCTGTCGGTTCAGAAGCACCGGCATCTGTTTCAGGGGGGCTTCAACTTCGATCACGTCGGGCTGCGGGCGCGAATCTTCGATGGATCGCAGGGCTTCTATGTGTTTCCGACGGTGAGTGCGCTGGAGAGCGGCGATGCGGATTTCTTCACGCAGTTCTTCGGAAATGCGAACGCGAACCTCGGCGAGCTTCGCATGGCGGCGTATGCACAGGATCACTGGACGCCCTCCGCAAAGCTTGCCGTCGACTATGGGGCTCGTTACGAGGTGAACCGCCTGCCTTCGCCGATTCCGCAGGACAGCGTCAACTTCAGCCCGCGATTTGGGGTGGCGTGGACGGCGCGTCCTTCGCTGGTGGTGCGCAGTGGATTTGGCATCTTCTACGATCGCTTCCTGCTCTCGACCATCGATCGCCTGCTGCGGCAGAACGGGATAAACGGCTTTACGCAGGTGGTGGAGGACACGGCGGCAGCGGACCTTTATCGGAGTGGAACAGCGGCGTCGCAGCCGTTGGCGGGGGTTGCGCCGAGCATCTGGCGAGCGCAGGCGGGTCTGCGAAATCCGTACAGCGAGGTCGCATCGCTGAGTCTGGAACAGGCGCTTCCGCTACAGGCAACGCTGAAGGGCGAGTACCAGTATGTGCATGGCGTGAAGCTCGGTCGCACGACGAACGTCAATCTCGCGTTGCCAGTTATCTTGACCACGGAGAACGCGCCGGCGCTTGGAATTACCGCGCCGACGGCGCAGCAGCTTGGCAGGCCGGTCTTCACGCCGCAACGAAATAATCCCGCGTACGATGCGGTCAACCAGTTTGCCACTGCGGCAAACTCTACCTACAACGGCGTGACGGTTTCGCTGAACCGGCAATTCACGGATGACTTTCAGGTGCTGGCGGGATACACGTTTTCGAAGACGCTGGATGATGCGTCGTATGACACGGAGCAACCGCAGAATCCGTATGCGTTGCGCGGCGAGCGTGCGTTGTCGCTTGAGGACCAGCGGCATCGATTTACGTTGAACGGCTTGTACCTGATCGGGCCGGACCTCGGCGATCCTCAGGATGCCGCGGCAAATGCGAATCCCGGCCCGCTGATGCGTCTTCTCGATGGCCTCGAGTTTGCTCCGATTCTGAGTGTCACCAGCGGATTCCACGCGAATCCTGTGGTGGGAGTGGACAGCAACCGGGAGCATATCTACCCGTTCGCCGCGCGGCCTGCCGGGTACGCGCGCAACTCGCTGTCGACTGCGCCGCAGGTGAATTTTGACTTTCGCGTTTTGAAGATGGTCCCGTTGGGTCCTGGACATCTGGATGTGGTCGCCGAGTCGTTCAACCTGCTCAACCATACGAACGTCTCGCTTTTGAACACAGTGTTCGGGTCGGATGGTGGGGCATCGAGCGGTTTTGGGAGACCGATTGATGCCTCGACTGCGCGCCGCATCCAGTTCTCGCTTGACTTCGAATACTGAGGAGCAGTCGGGAGACGGAGGACGGTTGCTTTGCGATGGTCCTCCCAGAGGTGGAGCTTCGGGTTGGTTCTGGCGACGAATACAGTGTCTCCGTCCGCGGGTAGGCTTGCGGACTGATCCCGGAGATCTGCGTGTATGACCGTGGTAGCTAAGCGGCTGCGCCAAACCGTATTGTGAACACTGTGGGGTTTGGGTCGATCACCGCGGTGACCACGCCTGGGCGCGAGATCCAACTGAGCACAAAATTGTCGTTCTGAGCTGGAGAGCCTTGGAAGACAGGCTTCCGGAACCATGCCAGATACGGGCGGTGGAAAACAGGGTCGTGCGTTTTGCGAGGAGGTGGGAGAATCGGAGAAGACCCTCAAGGAGTGCTGCTTCCATGTCCAATATGCCTGACGACCTTCGTATTCACTATCACGATGAGATTCCGCGTGGAGCGCGCATCAAGGTCATCGGTGTAGGCGGAGGCGGCAATAATGCTGTGAATCGCATGATCGCGGCCAATGTGGTGGGAGTGGAGTTCATTGCGGCGAACACGGATGTGCAGGCGCTGCAGGGGTCGAACGCGCCGGTGAAGCTGCAGCTCGGGGTGAAGCTGACGAGTGGGCTGGGGGCGGGCGCGAATCCAGATGTGGGCCGGCGCGCGGCGCTTGAGGATTCGGACAAGATTATCGAGGCGCTCGAAGGCGCGGACATGGTGTTTGTGACGGCGGGCCTTGGGGGTGGTACGGGTACGGGAGCCGCGCCGGTGATTGCGAGCCTGGCAAGTGAGATGGGCGCGCTGACGGTTGCGGTGGTGACGCGGCCGTTCGCGTTCGAGGGCAAGCGGCGAATGCAGCAGGCGGAGCGCGGCATGCAGGAGCTGCTGGACTCGGTGGACACGGTGATCGTGATTCCGAACGAGAAGCTGCTGGCAGTGGCGAAGGACGCCGGGTTCTTCGAGAGTTTTCGGATCGCCGACGATGTGCTGCGGCAGGGCGTGCAGGGGATCTCGGACATTATTACGATTCCTGGCGTGATCAATCGCGACTTCGCCGATGTGAAGACGACGATGGCTGGGATGGGCTATGCGGTGATGGGCACAGGAGTGCGGTCTGGCGCGAATCGCGCGGTGGATGCAGCGATGGCGGCGATGGCTTCGCCTCTGCTGGAGGCCGGAGCGATCGATGGGGCGCGCGGGATTCTGATCAACATTACCGGCTCGAGCAGTCTGAAGCTGAGCGAGGTAAATGAAGCGTCGAGCATCATTCAGAACGCGGCGCATGAGGATGCCAACATCATCTTCGGGGCGGTGCTGGACGAGACGATGGGCGATGAGGTCAAGATCACGGTAATCGCGACCGGGTTCAGACAGCAGGAGATGCCCCAGCGGCGCGAGCGGATGCTGGCGGAGGCGACGCTGCCGACGATGCGCTATGACGTGCCGATTCAGCCTCGAGTGATAACCCCGCGGCAGCCGGAGTCGCGGTTCGCGAGCGACAAGGAAGCGGTGGAGAGCAGAGTTCAGGATGCTTCACCGGCGCCGACGCACGAGCCCGAGGACGAGATTTCGGTGGCTCCGGCGAGTGGTCCGCCTGAGTTGATGCCGGTGCCTGCATCGGTGTTTGATGATGATTTTTTCCGGGCAGCCTCTGCCCGGGCGGAACGGGCGCACGGGGTGGAGGTGCGTGGCGGCGGTGTCGCAGAGAGGATGAGGGAGCAGAACCAGTTTTCGGCACCGGCGCGCGTCCACCAGGAGTCGCTGCGAAACGAGGCGGAGGCCGCGCCAGTCGCGGAGACCGGAGGCCGGCCCAGTCCGTTCGGAGGAGCCGAAGTCGCTTCAGCAGATCATACGGAGCCGGATGAACTGGATATTCCGGCGTTTCTGCGACGCGGTAATTGACCTTCGAGATTCGAGAGATTGCTTTGGCGATGTCCAACCGGAGATTGTAGTGGCGGTCCCACGAAAGTGGCAGAGGGCGACGGGTTGGATGGTGTTAAATGAGTGCATGAGGGATTGCATGGCGATCGATCTGCTGAGCGTTCTCTTAGATTGTCTTTAGCTGGATGGCAATTCGATTGCATGGAATTGCAGAGACGGGAAACAGGAGGGGCGCCGGTGACCAAGCTGATCAAATTCTGTGGCGCGATCCTCTTCGGCCTTGTGGTTTTGTGCGCTGGGGCGGAGGGGGGCGCGAGCGTTACGGCCAAGACGAAGCAACACTCGTCCGGGACGACGCGAGTAGCGACTAAGGTCAAGGCGCATCGGACGACACGCAAGGTGGCGGGCGCCAAGGTTGCGGTGCACAGGCGTGGGCATGGGGCGCGGCCGACGCTTGCAGTCAGACGGACCAGGCATCGATATCAGGAACGATTTACGGCGAGTTCTTACGCAGATAATTTGACGCTGGGCGACGTGACCGACGGGGAAGATCCGATAGTTCGCGCGGCGGCGATCGAGGCTCTTGGCAACATGAACGGGACCGCAATCGCCATCGACCCTGCGACGGGCAGAATTCTGGCGATGGTGAATCAGAAGCTGGCGTTGTCGAATGGGGCGGAGCCGTGTTCGACGATCAAGCTGACGGTTGCACTGTCCGCGCTCGAGGAAGGCATCGTCAATCGGGATACGCCCGTGAACCTCGGCGGGAGGTACCACCTGACGATGACGGAGGCGCTGGCCCATTCCAACAATCTCTACTTCGAAACGCTCGGCAGGAGATTGGGATTCGAGCGGGTGAAGCACTACGCAAACGAGTTTGGCCTGGGTGAGTTGGCGGGATACCACATTCAAGGGGAGAAGTTGGGCACATATCCTGATGAGGTTCTACCGGCTGCGCAGGGCGGGGTAGGGCGGATGTGCTCGTTTGGCGAGAGCGTATCGATGACGCCGCTGCAACTGGGAGCTCTGGTGTCGGCAATTGCAAACGGGGGCACGCTTTATTATTTGCAGCATCCCGAAAGCGCGGCGGATGTGGCGGCGTTCGAGCCAAAGGTAAAGCGCACGTTGAACATCGCACCGTTGATTCCCGAGATACAGACCGGGATGGAGGGTGCGGTGCAGTATGGAACGGCGCGTTCGCTGCGGACGAACTTCAGTCAGTTTCCCGTGATGGGCAAAACCGGGACGTGCTCGAACAACGGAACTCGCTTCGGCTGGTTTGGATCGTTTGCGGACACGCCGAACGGCCGGATCGTCACGGTGATTTTTCTGGAAGGAGGCCGGCCGACGTTCGGCCCGAAGGCGGCCGAGTTGACCGGGGAGTTCTACCGGGCGCTTTGGGACAAGAGCTATTTTCTTCCGAAACCGGTGGTGGCAAGCAACAAGACCCTCGGCGCCTCTGAGTAGAATTGCGAGAGATGGGCGCGACGGATCGTAATCAGACATTCGAAGGCTCGAAGGAATGCTCGTGGCTCTCACCGAGAGAGCGACGGAGACATCTTCCTTTCCCCTGTAGAAAATAATTCACTCCGCTTAACATGAGCATCTGATTCAATATGGCCCGCCTTGCGGCGAGTTGTGCGCCATCATGATGATGGACGTGTAGTTGGCTGCGGTTAGAGCAGAACAAGGTGCCGCGATAAGGTACAGCGGTCTGTGTGGCTGGCTTTGCGCGCAGCGGGATCAGGCATACACGCAGTTATCGTGCGGAATAGCGAAAAAGGAAAGCGATGAAGATTGTGAACGCGGAAGAGATGGGTGAGGTAGACCAGCGCACGGCGATGGAATACGGAGTTACGCTTGCGTCGTTGATGGAAGGCGCGGGCCGTACCGTGGCGCAGTTTTGCCTCCGGCGATACGCGATGGCGCGTAGGGTAGTGGTGCTATGCGGGCGCGGCAACAATGGCGGGGACGGCCTGGTGGCTGCTCGGGTGCTGGCGCAGGCGGGCAAAGAGGTAAGGGTCATCCTGCTGGGGCGAATGGAAGAGCTGAAGGGCGAGGCCGCGACTGCGCTGCGAGAGTTGCGTGAGTTCGGCGGAGGAGTGGAGGTCGACGAAGTTGAGGATGAGAAGGCGTTGAACGGGCGGATGCGGGAGTTTGAAGACGCTGAACTGCTGATCGACGCGGTAGTCGGGACCGGGTTCAAACCGCCGCTGCGTGGATTGGCGGTGACGCTTCGGGAGGTTGTGGAGGGACTGAGTGCGCCCGTGGTGGCGATCGATCTGCCATCGGGATGGGATGCCGATTCGATGGAGCAGAACGCGGCGGGGCCGTTCCGCGCGGACGCGGTGGTGACGTTCACCGCGCCGAAGCCGGCACATGTCTTTGGGCACTTGACGAGGAATGAGAGAACCGGAGGGACCTTTGGACCGGTGGTGGTCGGACAGATCGGATCTCCAGCGGAGGCGGTCTGTTCGGCGAGTGGGCTGAGATGGACGGGAAGCTCGAAGGCGCTGGCGGAGAAGCCGCGCGATGTGAACTCGAATAAGGGAAAATTTGGGCACGTGCTGGTGATCGGAGGAAGCGCCGGCAAGGCAGGAGCGCCGGCGATGGCGTCGCTTGCGTGTCTGCGGGCAGGAGCGGGGCTCGTCACGGCGGCTACTCCGAAGGGGATTGTGAATACGGTGGCTGCGATTGCGCCGGAGTTGATGGTTGCGGCGCTTGCAGAGGGGAGCAAGGGCGAGGTGTCGTTCAAGAATCTGGACGGGGCGAAGCTCGATGCGCTACTGAAGAAGATCAGCGTGGTCGCGCTGGGGCCGGGCTTGTCGACCGAGGGAGATGCGCCTGAGTTTGCGCGCCATGTGGTGGAGAAGACGACATTGCCGGTGGTGATCGACGCGGATGCATTGAATGCATTCGAAGGCAAGGCGAGACTGTTGAACGGAGCCGGGAGAGTTATGGTGTTGACGCCGCATCCGGGAGAGATGGCACGGCTTGCGGGGTTGACGATCAAGGAGGTCGAGGCCGACCGCCTGGGATTGGCTCGACGGTTTGCAAAGAAGCACAAGGTCACGCTGGTGCTGAAGGGATGGCGGACGCTGGTAGCGCATCCGGACGGTTCGGTAGCGGTGAATACGAGCGGCAATCCGGCGTTGGCCAAGGGCGGAAGCGGAGATATTCTGACGGGGATCGTGGCGGCGATGCTGGCGCAGTTCCCGGGCCATGTGGCGAAGGCCGTTGAGACAGCGGTGTACCTGCATGGACTGGCGGCAGACTTTGCGGCTCATGCGATGGATGAGCACACCGTACTTGCAACCGATACGGTCACACATTTGTCGAATGCTTTCCGGTACCGGGTGACGGATGCGGATGGGTTGGTCTGGATCTGCGGGTTGCGGGGCTAGCGTCTTTTAGAAGCACCCACTCCATGTGAGCCTCTACAATCATCCAGAATGCCAAACCTCTTCTCATGCCTGCGGAGCTTGTCAAAGCTCACCAGCGGCTCGATCGTGCCGTCGAGCGGTGCTATCGTGCTGAGCCCTTTGCCTCCGACCGTGAGCGAGTCGAATTTTTCTTCAGGCTTTATGAACAGCTCACCGCACCTCTGCTTCGGCCCGAACGCCGCCGCACTCCACGTCGCGCTCTGTCCGGCCGCGCCTGAGAAGCTGTGTGAATGGGAGGCTTGCAACGCGGATTGATGGTGATGACGGATTTGCGGCGAAAATACGAGAGGGTGTGATGAAGGACGGAGAGATGCGGGAGAAGAAGCGGTTTAAGACGCGGAGCGAAGCGGGGACGCTGGCGATGGGGGAGCGGGTCGCGGAGATGTTGCTGCCGGCGCCGAAGCTGTATATTTTGCGTGGCGATCTGGGTGCGGGGAAGACCACGCTGGTGAAGGGAATCGCCGCGGCGCTGGGTGCGGCCGATGCTGAGGAGGTGACGAGCCCTACGTTCACGCTGGTGCACGAGTATCGGGGACCGAAGGTGCGGCTGTTTCATCTGGATCTATATCGGCTGGAGACTGAGCAGGCGTTGTTGACGCTGGGGCTTGAGGAGATCGCGGAGGAACCGGACGGGCTGGTGCTGGTGGAGTGGGGGGAGAAGTTTCCGAGTGTGGTGGAGCGGGCGGACGGGGAGATTGTGATCGAACATGCGGGCGGAGATGAGCGGATGTTCTATGTTCGGGTGAAGGTCCAGCCGTAACAGAACTGAGCGCTGTTGAGATTTCCATTTTGCTGAGAATTTCGCGGCTGACCGGGCTGATATGTGATCCAATGATGGGGCTCCTGGGGGTCGCGTATGCTGCTCAGAAAAGCAGTCCTGGTCTTGTATTGTGCTTTGAGCGTTAGTCTTGCCTGCGGCCCTGGCTTCGGTCAAACCGAAGTTCCAGCGGCAAGCGCTCAGTCTGCTGTCGAGAACGCGGAACAGGCGAGCGCCGCGTGGATGAAGTTGATGGATGCAGGCCAGTATGCGGAGTGCTGGAAGACGGCGGCTGCGGCGATTCAGTCCGCGATCACTGAGGAAAAGTGGACGGCTGCGATGAAGGGCGTGCGCGAACCACTGGGCAAGGTGATCACTCGCTCGGTGCAGAGCGCAACTCACACCGCGACGCTTCCCGGTGTGCCAGATGGCGATTACGTTGTGATTGTTTATAAGACGAGGTTTGAGCATAAGCAATCGGCACAGGAGACCGTGGCGATGAGCAGGGAGCCGGATAAGGTCTGGCGGGGGTCTGGCTTTTTTATCAAGTGAGTTGATCGCTTTAGCGATGACGGTGAATGTAACTGTCACTCTGCACGAATCCTTGTACGGATTTGTATGCAGGCTGTTGCAACGTGACTGATCGGGCAACAAAAACTTAACACCCCGGCGACATCCAAGTTGCCCCATGTGACGTTTACCGTGTACCGGGCAGCATGATTCAGGATCGCCTCCGCCGTCTTTACCGAGCAACCTTCCTCCTTCCGCGTCTCGATCGCAGCATGATCTTGTTTTGAAAACATCGATGAACAATCGACAGGAAGACCGTGGCCTATGGAGGGCCGAGTTATGAATGGAAAAAATGTTGTTGAGATCGTGAATGGCGCTTTACCCCGTCGTTCGTTCGTTACGCGCGCAGGTTTAGCAGGACTGTCCGCGGCAGCGGCTGCCTTTCTTCCCGGAACCCCGCTGCGCGCGGATGACGATCAACGGCAGGGTCGCGATACTCTTAGTGGCGACACCGCGCAGGAGATATTTACCGCTGCGCTGATCGCGGAGGACCTGGCTTCGACGTTTTACTACAACGGGTTGGTGGGTCCAGTCATTATGGATCCAAATCTCGCCGGTCCTGGCGGTTCGGCGACGAACGTGACCTCGGGGGGCAATCTTGGCAACGTGGAGTATTTTCGAGCGGCGCTGAGCGAGGAGATTGCCCACGCGAATCTGCTTCGCTCTCTGATTGGGAAGGCCTCGTCGGGCACGGACCCGGTGCAGAAGTTTTATCTGCCTACGGGGACCTTCGATACGCTGGCGGCGTTCACGGGTGTGCTCAATGCTCTCGAGAATGCATTCATAGGCGCATACCTGCTGGCCACGATCGAGTTCGCCCAGATGGCTGTCGACACGAAGGGGTATGAGGGTATTCAGCGTGATGCGAATGGCAAGCCTTATACGACGAGAGACCTCGAGTACTTCGCTCAAGTTGCGGCGTCGATCATGGGCGTCGAGTCGGAGCATCGCGTTTTGGGACGTGTGGTTTCAAACACGAATCCAGCCAACAACCTGAATTACGAACAGACGGCGTGCTTGGTCGCAATGCGGGCGATGATGACGCCCGCGATGAACAGGCCGATTCCGCCGAGCAATGAATGGAGCAGAGAGAAGATCGCGCCCCCGGAGATCAGAGCGACGAAGAACAGCCGACGGCTTGCTGTCGGTCTACAACGGTAAACACAGCGCAGTCGTTGCGCTGACGCCATTTCTGGCGCCCGGGAACGGATTGACCGAGTACTCGCTGCAGACGGCGCTGACTAACGCCGGGAATGTCTCTCTGGCTGCACAGGGTGCTCCACCAATTCCGCCGGTGTATTCGAAGGATCGTGATCACGGCTGGTCATAGGGCGGTGTCAATTCGGCTGGCGGGCGGAGCGCGAAGGAGGTGTCGCGCTCCGTTTTCTTTTCAGAAGGCTGGACTGGAGCGGCCGGTGAGGCGATAGATGGCGCACTCTTCATCTCCTGTCGAGCCGTACTCCCTTTGCTGTGCGATGGCGGCGAGATCGGCGGCGTGGTCTTCGGCGGACATGGCAACTGGACCGAGGAAGAGGCGGGTAAACGCGGGATGGCGGTCGAGGACGTCGCGGCACTCGGAGTTGACGTAGAGGAGATCGAGTGGCGGCGTTTGAGAGCCTGGGATCTTCGCGAAGCGGGCTTCGATTCGGCGAAGGAGGAGTTTGAGGACGGGCGCCTCGAAGGGATGGAAGAGAAAGGCAAGCGCAGGGACGCGGGGGAGTTCGAAGGTGAGGGCGTCCTGCTCGTAGAGGCGAATGGGAGCGAGCGGCGGGGCGGTGGGATCGGCGGCGTGGGCAGCGAGCCATTGATCGATATTGCGCTGCGCGATGTCAGCCAGGGCAGGGTTGAGTTCGACGCCGATGACCTGGTGAAAGGGCAGCTGGCTTGCGACGAGCAGGGCGCGGCCTTTGCCGGCTCCAAAGTCGATGAAGTTGTACCGGGAGATGGGGTGGGTTGGGCTAGTGTCGAGCCAGCGCGCGATGAGGCTGCGAAGGATGCTGGGGGCGACGCCATAGTAAGCGGTGACGTGGGCGTCGTTGGGATGGCCCGTGGTGAGCTCGCCGGCGGGGATGATACCGCTGGTATCGACGTTGTGCGCTTTATCGAAGGGGTGCTCTGCCTGTTGTGGAGGCGGCATGGAGAGGACGGATTTCGATTTGTGTCTGGAGGGCGGCGGCATGGGGTCAGCGGATCTGGATCAGGGCAGGGTTGCCGTCGAGCCCGAGGGTCCTGCGGCCAGCGGGCGTGATGTCGAGGGGAGACCAGACGGGTTGGTCGAGCACGATGATGGTGGTGTTGCTGACGGCTTCAAGGCCAGCGAGGCGATTGACGATCTGTGCCTGGAGTTGTGCTGCTGCTGCTTCGTTGTCCTGGGTTGGGGCCAGGCTGATCTGGATGACGTGCTTTTGCGGGACGCCGGGGATGCCGGTGCCGGGTGCTTCGCGGTCGGGGGTGATCGTAATGGAGCGAATGATGCCGAGATCGACGATGTTGCAGGGGAGGGTGGGGTCGTAGCAGTCTCGAAGGGCAGCGAGGATGTCGGATTCAGTGAGCATCACTCTAGGAGGCGACAAACTTGCAACATTGAATCTTTTACCGTGATGGTGCTGATTCCTGGCGCGATGTTCGCTGTTGCAGCTCTGCTCGCTGCTCCTGAAGGGCTTGCTCGCGTTTCATCTGCTCGATCCTTGCGGTAACTTCTTTACGCTCCGGCATGGAATCCTGAGCAACACTTGTGACGGGCATGACCTTGTCTCCTGTGCTGCATGGTCAGTCGACCTTGATCGGACAACTACTATTCCATTCTATCCTTCCTGAGATAACGCGGAGATGCATTTTAAGCCAGACGATTTCATCGATAGGCAACGGTATTTTGCACTGCATCAAATCTCCGATTGTCTCTCCGGGTTCTATCCGATTGTGAGATTCGAATACGGAAAAGAGTCTGACAGAGCGCTCGGAGAGATCACCCAGGATAGCAATCAGTTCGCAAGCAGTTCCCTCTTGTTGCACCTCGTAACGTGACGCTCCGAGGTTCTTCAGCCCGGCCGAGATTTCGACGTAGTTTCCCCTCTTGGAGACCACGTTGCCTGCAATCAGTAGTTCTAACTTTTGAGCGTAGGTTCGGCTGCGTCGATAGTTCATCCATGTCCAAGCAGCTCCGACGAGTACCGCCAGGAACTTGATGAACTTATCGGCTACGTCCAGCCAGAAGGATGCGGTCGCGTGGGAGTTGCTTGCGGCAGTGGATGGATCGATCATAAAAGAAGTGCAGTGAAGGGAATCTAATTCTTACGTTCGACCAGATAGAGGGCGAGCGATTTCAGGGGGTCGGCGTTCGAGCCGAAGGGATGAAGCGCGGCGAACGCGTCGGCGATGAGGGCTTCGGCGTCTTTGAGGGACTGGGGGATGCCAAAGACGGCGGGCCAGGTGGCTTTGGTGCTGGCGGTATCCTTGCCGGCGGTCTTGCCGAGTTCTTCGGAGCTTTGGGTCACGTCGAGAACGTCGTCGACGATCTGGAAGGCGAGGCCTGCTTTTTCGCCGAAGGTGCGAAGTTGAGACACCCACATCTCAGAGTCGGGATGCGGAGCACCCGGGTGATTGCAGCAGCCGAGGCCGTAGAGGCCGCCGGAGACGATGCTGGTGGCGATGAGGGCTCCGGTCTTGGCGCGGTGGATGGCTTCGACGAGCTCGGCGGTGGGAGGCACTCCCTCGGATTCGATGTCCATCACTTGGCCGCCGATCATGCCCGGCGGAAGTTTGGTTTCGAGATCGCCTACGCGGCCCACGCCGGTGCCGACCGCGAGCGCAATGACTTTGAGGATGGAGACGACGGTTGCGGGAGGCGCAGAGACCTGGGCGATGGTCTGGAACGCCAGCGTCTGGAGGGCATCGCCGGCGAGGATCGCGGTGGCTTCGCCGAAGAGGACATGGCAGGTGGGCTGGCCGCGGCGGAGATCGTCGTTGTCGAGCGCGGGGAGATCGTCGTGGATCAGCGAATAGGTGTGCAGCATCTCGAGGGCGGCACCGAGGTCGGCAGCGCCTTCAGGAATGGCTTCGCCACCGGAGACCATGCGGGCGGCCTCCATGCAAAGGACGGGACGGAGGCGCTTGCCGCCGGCGAAGATGCTGTGGCGCATGGCACGGTGGATGGAATGGGGCAGGGTGTCGGGCGCGGGCAACAGGCGCTCAAGCGTAGCATCGGTGAGCTGCGCGCCGGTCCGGAGCAGATCTTTGGCGGTGGAAGGCATCTGGTGTCGATGATAAATCAGTAGCTACCGGTGCGAGTCTTCGCAGAGAGTCGGTCATAACCCTCGGCGGAGCGAAGACCGCAGCAACGAACATTTGGCGGCTAGCGACACGAAGCGTGCTCGCCGGCAACGCTTTTCGCCGATGCAAAATACCATGCAGGTGAATCGCACAGAACTGTTTTGCCTGGACTTCTGATCGCCGTCTCTGTCGCTTCCGCTCTCCCCTTGGCATGGTGGAGGGACAACCCCTCTGAAGCGTTACCACTCCGGTCTACATCCAAATCACACCACGCCATGAACGACCTAATCGCGCTCGCCGCAGACGAAGCATCGCTCGACAATCCCATCTGGAATGCTCTGATCACACGCCACGGTTCTCTCGCGGTTGGTGCGGGCTCCGGTCCTGGTCTGGCGCGCCGTTATCCCGTGAGCATCGGTCCGCTCTCCGGCTTGCGCGAGCAAACACCCGAGGCCTACGCCGAGCTCGCGCGTATTACTCCCCATGGCGACATCGCTGTGCTTTTTCTTGAGGAAGCGCCGGATATCCCGCCCGGTTGGGAGCTTCTTCGTGGCGGCGCGCTGGTCCAGATGGTTTGCCCTGTGCCGCCCGAGGCGGGCGATCTGGCAGGGGAGATTGTTCCTCTCGGTGAATCAAATTTCCCTGAGATGGTAGCGCTGGCCACACTTACTGAGCCAGGGCCATTCCGCGGCCAGACCGCTTCGCTGGGCGGCTATATGGGAATTCGGGTCGAGGGACGTCTTGCGGCCATGGCTGGGCGGCGGCTCTCTCTGGCTGGCTTCGATGAAGTGAGCGCCGTCTGCACTCATCCTGACTTTCGCGGCCGGGGTTTCGCCGGGGAACTGGTTGCCGCAGTCGCGCGCGGCATCTACTCCGACGGACGAGTCCCGTTTCTAACTTCGTTTGCGACCAATGCGGGAGCTATTCGGGTCTACGAGCAGGTGGGATTCGTCACACGACGCAAACTTGAGTTGGCGGCGGTCAGGCCGCCAGCGAATTCGAGTGGCGGGTGAGTCTTCGAGAGACCTGCATAGCTGCTAAGAGACGCGTGCAGGTCTGGAGATCAGCCCAAGGGCGAGCAGGGACATCAGTGTGATGACATCGCCTGCTGTCTGGCTGGGGGATTGGGTATAGGTGAGTTGGACGGTGGAGGCACCGGCAGGAACAGCGATTGCTATCAAACCGTCATCTCGCTGGACCTTCGCGCGTGAAGGGACGGGAGTGCCGTTGAGGGTGACGCTCCAGAATGGGTAGTCCCTCAGATTGAGGATAAGGATCTGTGGAATGGGGGAGTTGAAGATCAGGTGCGCGGGGGCCATGCCGGAGGTGGAGTTGGTGGGAGGTGAGGCGGCGGGGTCGCGGGCTAGCCAGTAGCCCGGATTGGACTGGGACAGGGAATCGTTGTCGGCGGAGTTGGGGGTGTACTCGTCCGTGGGTTCACTGCCTTTGTTGGAGTGAAAGAGCGCAAGGCGGGAGGCGACGGTGTCTTCGAGGTCGCAGGATTGGCGGAAGCCGTGGTAGGCAGGGTAGACAAAGCAAGTGGCCAGCGAGATGGCCACGAGGAAGGTGATGGCTGGCTTGAGGCTGAAGGATGGAGAGGCTGCGGCGACCGCGAGACTCAGGACTGCGGCGAGGATGGCGACCAGGCGCCAGGGAAACTGCAGAAAGGCTAGTTCCGGAAGGTGTTTCCATACGAAGGTGCTCATCGGGGTGAGGAGAAACGTAATCGCAAAGGTGAGGGTGGCAAGGGGAAGGATGAGACGCCGGGCGGTTGATGGCTGTGGCACACGGCGAGATACGGACGGGCGCCTCTTCCACTGGGCGATGAAGGCGCGCGATTGTGGTAGAGGCGGCGACTTCTCCGTTGATTCCTGAGAGATCCCGGACATGGCCGAAGCCGCGCGCAGGCGAAGGATGGTGAGAGCGAGGATGGCTGCTGCTATGAGTGCGAGGGCGATTACGGAGGCGGTGTGGAGTACCTCGTCGTGCGGGAGGTCGCCTGTGTGGTGGAAAAGGAAGTTGTCCTGGATGCGCATACCGGGAACGAGGGCCATGGCGATTTGGACGTAGCGGCGCTCGTAGGCGGCGGGGATGATGTAGAAGGCGGCGAGACCGAGGCCGAGGGCAGTCCCGGCCAGGGTGTTGAGGGCCTGTTCGAGGCGGGACTGTGGTGACGGGTGGGAATGGGCGGGAGCGGTCACGCTTGCGCGCAATGCCCACGTCTCAGAGTCGTAACAGGGTGCACCCGGATTTGAGACCAGGCGGACGATGGCGACGAGTCCGAGGGCGTAGCAGGACATGACGGCGGCGGGGGCGTTGGTGATCCAAAGGAGGGAAACGGGGATGGCGATGCGGGGGATGGTGATGCGCTGCCGCAGGATGGCGTAGAGAAGAAGGGGAATCCAGGCGGCGGCGAGGAGCTCGGCGTAAGCTGTGCGCTCGTATGCGGTGAAGAGCATATAGGGATTAACGATGTAGAAGACCGAGGCGAGAAGGGCGGGGGTAGTGGCGGCGAACGCGCGCGTAAGTTGGTGCATGGCGAAGCCGCTAAGGGCGAGGGCGAGCCAGGTGAAGACGATGGGAGTCCAGTTCCAGGGGAGGCCGAGGCCGAGGATGGCTCCGACTGTCCAGGATGCCGGTGGGTAGAAGACGAAGCGTGGTTCGCCGGCGTTATATGCGGCCGTATACGCCCAGCGGGGGTGGAAATTGCCGTGGGTGAACTGGCGTGCGGCTTCCATCCAGTTGAGGAGATGGAAGTCGAAATCGTGGCCGCAGGAGCAGCCGTTGCGGGCAAGCGGCAGAATGGCAATGAGCGCGGCGAGGGGAATCAGGATGTAGGGAAGCCGGGCGCGCTGCATGGAATGAGGGTAACGGTCACTTGGTGAGGTGTACACCCCTTCGGCCAGGCTCTCCCACCTGCGGGGATCAGAATCTTTGCCGCCGGCCGTCGGAAGGCCCTATGTACCCTTATCCCGCCCAGACCGGTATACGCGTCACGAAGTGACCGCCGTCCGCGCGGGATGCCCGTCCGGCAGGACGGCTCTTCAGAGTTTCTCGACGACGACGGCGGTACCGTAGGCGAGGACTTCCGTGACTCCTCGCATGAGCTCGTTGGCGTCGTAGCGGAACGCGATGACCGCGTTGGCGCCGAGCTGGGCGGCGTGCAGGGTCATCATGGCGTAGGAGTCCTGGCGCGTCTTCTCGCAGAGTTCGGTGAAGAGGGTGATGTCGCCTCCGATGAGGGTCTGAAGGCCGGCACCCATGGTGGCGAAGACGCTGCGGGAGCGGACGACGATGCCGCGGACGATTCCCATATTGCGGACGACGCGATAGCCGGCGAGCTCAAGCGCGGAGGTGACCAGGGCGGGGTCGAGGGATGAGACGGGTGGAGGATAGGTGGACATCTTAGTTCGCTCCTGTGATGCTTCGCACAAAGTGGAACCCACATCTCAGAATGGAGATGGGGGCACCCGATTGTGTAGCCGGTTCGGGGGCTGCTCAAGGATTACGTCTGAGGGCGGCTACGAGTTCCGTGACGGCTCCCCGGTCGATGGTCTCGGCGGCGAGTTGGAGGCCGGCGGGAAGGTCGGGGGCGAGCTCGGCGGTGACCAGGACGGCGGCAGCATTGAGCAGGACGACGTCGCGGCGGGAGCTTTTTTCTCCAGAGAAGACGGCGGTGAGGATGGCGGCGTTGGTGGCTGCATTGCCGCCCTGAAGGGTGTCGATGGGGGCGCGCTGGAGGCCGAGGTCTTCGGGGGCTATGGTGCTGAGGGTGATGGTTTCGGCGCGCACTTCGGCGATCTGGCTGGGGCCGCTTATGGAGAGTTCGTCCAGACCGCGACTGAAGGCTTCACCACGGCTGAAGGCTTCCCCAAGGCTGCTTCGGCGGCTGCCGTTGGGACTGCTGCCGGTTTCGCCGTGGACAACGAAGGCGTGGCGGGTGCCGAGGAGGACCATGGCTTCTGCGGCGCGTGAGACCAGGTGGGGGGCGTAAACACCCATGACCTGGGCGCGCGCTCCGGCGGGGTTGGAGAGCGGGCCGACGAGATGGAAGATGGTTCGGATACCGAGGGTGCGGCGGACGGGCATTACGGTCTTCATCGCGGGATGGAGGGCCGGGGCGTGGAAGAAGGCGAAGCGATGCTGGCGGAGTGCGGCTGCGCCTTCGGCGGGCGAGAGGCTGACGGGAATGCCGAGGGCTTCGAGGACGTCGGCGGATCCGCACTGCGAGGTAACGGCGCGGTTGCCGTGCTTGGCGAGCGTGGCTCCTGCGGCGGCGGCGACGAGGGCGGCGGCGGTGGAGATATTGAAGGTGCCGGAGAGATCGGCGCCGGTGCCGCAGGTGTCGACGAGGACGGCGCGCTCGGCGGGTTCGAGAGGGACTACCGTGGCGGCGGCGCGCATGACGTCGACGAAGCCGGCGATCTCGGCCGGATCTTCGCCGCGCATGGAGAAGGCGCTGAGCAGGGCCGCGAGCTGAACCTCGTTCAGGTCACCGGTGAGGAGCTGCCGCATCAGCGAAGCGGCTTCTTCGCGGTTGAGGAATTCGCGGTCTTCGATGATTCGCTTGAGGTGAGGCTGGAGAGGCATTGGATTTAAGCGTAGCAGGTGGAAACCGGCGCTGCGTCACTGCCCTTTTGTTCGTAGCGGTAAGATGGCAGTCGGAGAACAGCATGCTTGATAAATCTCAGGACAAGTGGATTGCGGTAGATGAGTACCTCAGTGATTCTCTTTCACTCTCTGACCCGGCTCTTGATGCTGCTTTAGCGGCGAATGGGGCGGCTGGGTTGCCGTCGATTGACGTTAGTCCCAGCCAGGGAAAGTTCTTACAACTCCTGGCTCAGTTGCGAGGTGCTCGAAGGATTCTGGAGATCGGTACGCTTGGCGGGTACAGCACGATTTGCATGGCGCGCGCTTTACCTGAGGGAGGTCGCCTGGTGACCCTTGAGGTGGACGCGAAGCATGCCGAAGTAGCCCGGGCGAACATCAGCAGGGCGGGATTACCGGACGTCGTGGAGATACGGATCGGGCCCGCGCTTGAGACGCTTGCGAGAATGCAGGAGGAGGGCACAGAGCCGTTTGACATGATCTTCATTGATGCGGATAAGCCGAACAGTCCCGCGTATCTTGACTGGGCGTTGAAATTCTCCAGTCTAGGGAGTCTGATCATCTGTGACAACGTGGTGCGAGATGGGGCGGTCGCTGACGCCGAGAGCCTAGACCCTGGTGTTCAGGGTGCGCGGCGTTTGTTTGAGATGCTTGGCGCTGAACCTCGTTTGAACGCGACGGCTCTGCAGACTGTCGGGCTCAAGGGATACGACGGCTTTTCGATCGCGCTTGTGGTCGCCACAGGGGGCGAGTCTCGCAGCGGCTGATATATTTCCGCTATGCATAGATCACTCCGTTCGTCGCGCTGGTTTGGGGCTGCTGTCTTCGTGCTGTTGGTGGGAGTAAGCGGGCGGGTCGCCGTGGGGCAGGCGGGCGACCGGGTGGTGGGGTTGCTGGAGCGGTTGTCGAATGCGGCAGGGCCTCCGGGGGCGGAGGAGCCCGTGCGCGCGATCATGGTCAGCGAGATGAAGCCGCTGGCGACCGAGGCGATCCGGTACGACGGGATGGGGTCGGTGATTGCGCAGCAGGGCAAGACTGGGCCGCGCATCATGATTGACGCTCACATGGATGAGTTGGGCGGAATGGTGCGACGCGTGACACCGACGGGATTTCTGTCGATGCAGATGCTGGGCGGATGGCTGGATCAGGCGCTGGTGGATCAACGGTGGATCATTTTGGGATCAAAGGGGCCAGTGCATGCCGTGACCGGGATTCGCGATATTCATGTACTGCCGGCGGAGGAGCGGGGAAAGGTGTTTGCGCGGGAGACGGTGTTTCTCGATGTCGGAGCGAAGGATGCCGCAGCGGTCGCGGCGATGGGGGTCGAGCCGGGAGATCCGGTGGTTCCGGACTCGCCGTTTCTGGTGATGAGTGGCGGCGGGAGCTATCTGGGTAAGGCCTGGGATGACCGAATCGGTTGCGCGGTGCTATTGGAGGCGATGCGGCGGACGGCTTCTTTGCCACATGCCAATCAGTTGTTTTATGTGGCGACAACGCAGGAGGAGGTCGGGCTCCGCGGAGCGCGTGCAGCGGTGGCTGCGGTGAAGCCTGATATCGGGATTGCGCTCGAAGGCGGAATTACGGGCGATGTGCCGGGCGACCGGCCGGAGGAGACGCAGGTGAAGCTGGGCGCGGGGCCGGGGATGTTTCTGTATGACTCGAGCACGATTGCAAATCGGAAGATGGTGGCGTTTACGCGCAAGACGGCAGCGGCGAAGGGCATTCCGCTGCAGAGCGATCTGGTGCAGGGGTATGGGGACGACTCGGCCGAGATGCAGACGGGCGACGGGGGCGCGCCGACGATCAACCTGGTCGTACCAGTGAGGTATACGCATTCACACAACGGGATCGTGAACCGGCAGGACTTCGATCAGGCGGTGGAGCTGTTGACGGCGATGCTGGTCCAGATGGACGCGAAGACGGTGGAGCAGTTGCGGAATTTTGCTCCGGCTCCGTGAGTTCTACTGTTTGGGAAGGACGGTGAACGGAGAGGGCGCGTCGCTGCTCGCAAGGAAGGCGGGACGGCGCAGGTCTGTATTGGAGAAGGCGAGATCCCAGGCGGGCGAGCGGAGTTCGGGCATGGGCTTGGCCTGGAAGAGCTTGCGGCATTGGCGCGCGGTCCAGCGGGCCCAGGTCTTGGATTTTTTGCGGCGTGCGCTGTCGGTGGAGATGCCGGTGCCGGCGTACATCTGGCGGTAGAGCTTGGATAGGAAGATGAACGCGACGCGGCCGCGAAGGCTGGGCACACAGGATGAACGCTTCCAGACAGACGGGAAGTCGTAAAAGCGGTCCCAGACCTTCTGGGTGCGATTGCTGATCTCCGCGGAGCTCATGGTGGGGTGCGGGGTGAACATCTTGGGGCGAATGGCGGTGGGGATGAGCCAGTAGCGGGTGATGGGGACGTCGCCGTCCGGCGTGTTTACAACTTCGGGGGCCTTGGCCTGCTCTTTTTCCCAGCGGTTGAAGTCTACGGTGCCGGGGAAGGGGGTCATCATGACGAACTGGGCGAAGGTGACGCCGGCTTTCAGAGCCATGGCTACTGTGGCGTCGAAGGTGGCGGGCTTGTCGGTGGGCAGGCCGAAGATGAAGGAGCCGAGGACGTGGACGCCGTGCTTTTTGAACGTCTGGAGCTGCCTGGCCAGGGCTTCGCCGGAGTAGTTGAAGTCCTTGAAGACGGCCTTGAGGCCTTCGGGGGTGACGGCTTCGACGCCGACGAGCGCGCCCTTGATGTTGGCCTTTCGCATGGCATCGAGATACTCGCCGTCTTCGCCTGCTTCCATGGTGATCTGGGTGAAAAAGACCATGTCCTTGGGGAGCTTGGCGAGTTCGGCCATTAGCTGGAAGCGCTCGGCGCGCACGGCGGAAAGCTCTTCAAACTTGGCGATGTTGCCCTGTTCCTTTGCCAGCCGCAGGTCGGTGAGGGTGACGGGGTAAAAGTTGTCGTCGGCCAGGGCGATGAAGCGGAAGCCGATCTGGCGGAGGTTGACGATCTCGTCGATAACGGACTGGAATTTGCGCTGGCGGGGCTGCTGGCCGTCGGTGCGCCAGACGCTGCAGAAGGAGCAGTGCTTGGGGCAGCCGCGGATGGTCTGGACCGACGCCCACATATATTTGTCGGGCGGCATGAGGTCCCAGCGGGCGGCGAGGAATTCGCCGCCTCCGATGCGGCCGCCATCATAGAGCTTCTCGGTGAGCGCGCCGGCCTGCCAGTCGGTGACGACCTTGCCCCAGGCAACGTCGCCGTCGCCCTTGACGACAGCATTGGCCTGGCCGCGCTCAAAGGTCTCTTCCGGAAAAAGAGTGGCGTGGATGCCGCCGTAGACGACCGATGCTCCGCGTTCGCGGGCGATGCGGCCTACTTCGTATCCTCGGAGGGCGTTGCCGGTGTGCACACTGATGCCGACCAGGTCGCCGGGCTGGATGGACTCGGGGACGATCTGCTCGATGGACTCGTCAACCAGGATGGGGTCGCCAGCGGAGGACGGTGTGGCGGCGGCGAGAACGAAGAGCCAACGGGGGGTGATGACGGCGGTGCCAAAGGAGTTATCACTGGGATTGACGAGATGAACGTTCAAGACTCGGACCTTTTTCGTGGAATTTCTGTGGGGTCACAGAGTTTGAGGGTGGAACGAATCGGGGTCTAGCTGCGGCTGGGACCGAGTGCCGGCCGGGACGATTGCCGCCGGACTTAATGTCGCTAATCATACATACTGATGCTGCAAGCCCGCTCAATGGTGGCCTGCGAGGGTGGAGCAAAGCTGGATCGAATGCCCTTGAGGAATGGCGAGCTCGCGCCTGTAGCCTTTTAGAAAATGCGCTCGATTCTTGGCAACAGGCGTCTTGTTCTTGGTATCAGAGATGCCTCAGTGTATCCCGCTTCGGGGAATGCCAGATATATCACTTTAGACGCGCGGCGGCATACAACAGTACGAGCATAGGACTCTATTCGGGCACCTGATGAATCGATCGCAGGATAAAGGTCGCTCCGCGCGATAAACGCACGTTTGTGCGAGTTTGCGTTGCTAGGGGTTGTTGGAGTCCGCTACACTTCTCGGACTGCCGGAAGCGCGGTGGAACAGAAGACAACTATGAAAATTCACGAGTATCAGGCAAAAGAGATTCTGCGGAAGTACAACGTGCCGGTTCCGGGCGGCGAGATGGCGACGACGCTCGAGCAGGCGGATACGGCGGCCAAGAGCCTGTTTGCGGCGGGGAACAAGGTCGTGGTGGTGAAGGCGCAGATTCATGCCGGAGGACGGGGTAAGGGCGGCGGCGTGAAGCTAGCGAAGACGCTTGGCGAGGCGGACGCGGCGGCGAAGGCGATTCTCGGGATGCAACTGGTGACGCACCAGACGGGTCCGCAGGGGCAGAAGGTGCAGCGGCTGCTGATCGAAGAGGGTTCGGCGATCGAGCGGGAGCTTTATCTCGGGCTGGTGCTGGACCGGGCTTCGGCGAAGATCGTGTTCATGGCCTCGCAGTCGGGCGGGATGGAGATCGAAGAGGTGGCCCATGCGACGCCTGAGCTGATCTACAAGGAGTACATCGATCCGGCGGTGGGATTTCAGCCATACCAGGCGCGGAAGCTGGCGTTCAAACTGGGATTGAAGCCGACGCAGATCAACGATGCGGTGAAGTTTATGACGGGGTTGTACAAGGCGTTTGTCGAGACGGATTCGACGCTGATGGAGATCAATCCGTTCATCACGACCAAGGACGACAAGCTGCTGGCACTCGATTGCAAGATCAACTTCGATGACAATGCGATGTTCCGGCACAAGGATTTGAAAGAGCTGCGCGACATGGCGGAGGAAGATCCGCTGGAGGTCGAGGCGTCGAAGTACGCGCTGAACTACATCAAGCTGGACGGCACGATTGCCTGCATGGTGAACGGAGCTGGGCTCGCGATGGCGACGATGGACATCATTCAGTACGCGGGCGGGTCTGCGGCGAACTTTCTCGACGTAGGGGGCGGCGCGAACCAGGAGCAGATCGAAAATGCATTCGGGATTCTGTTGAGCGACCCGAATGTCCGGGCGATCTTCATCAATATCTTTGGGGGCATTCTGCGGGTGGATGTGCTGGCGACGGCGGTGGTGGCCGCGGCGAAGAAGCTGAATGTGAAGGTTCCAATCATTCTGCGTCTCGAAGGCACGAACGTGGAAGAGGGCCGGAAAATCTTAGCGGATTCGGGGCTGAAGTTCGAGGTTGGCACGACGATGAAGGAAGCGGCGGATTTGGCAGTTGCCGCGGCGAAAGGTGGGAAGTAATGGCAGTACTCGTTGATAAAAATACGCGGCTGATTGTGCAGGGGATTACGGGGCGTGAGGGGACGTTTCACGCGAAGGGCTGCGCGGAGTATGGGACCAAGGTGGTGGGTGGGGTTACGCCGGGTAAGGGCGGGACGACGCATGAGGGCTGGCCGGTCTTCAATACCGTCGAGGAGGCGGTGAAGGAGACGGGCGCGAATGTGTCGGTGATCTTTGTGCCGCCGCCGTTTGCCGCGGATGGAATTCTGGAGGCTGCGGCCGCCGGGTTGCCTCTCGTCATCTGCATCACGGAGGGCATTCCGGTGCTCGATATGGTGAAGGTGTGGGATGTGGTGAAGACGTCGAAGTCGCGGCTGATCGGGCCGAACTGTCCGGGAGTGATCTCGCCGGGTAAGGCAAAGGTGGGCATCATGCCGGGGCGGATTCACAAGGAAGGCTCGGTGGGGATCGTGTCGAAGTCGGGGACGCTGACCTATGAGGCGGTGTACCAGTTGACGACACGCGGGATCGGGCAGTCGACGGCGATTGGCATTGGCGGCGATCCGATCATCGGGACGACGCATATCGATGCGCTGAAGCTGTTGAACGAGGATCCGGAGACCGAGGCCATCATCATGATCGGCGAGATCGGCGGATCGGCGGAAGAGGCTGCGGCGCGGTATATCAAGGAGCATGTGAAGAAGCCGGTGGTGGGTTTCATCGCCGGGCAGACGGCTCCTCCGGGACGCCGGATGGGACACGCGGGGGCCATTATCTCTGGTGGCGAGGGTACGGCCGCGGAGAAGATGAAGGCGATGTCCGAGGCGGGAATCACGGTGGTGAAGTCGCCGGCGGAGATTGGCGAGGCTATGGCGCGGGTGCTGGGGAGGAGCTAAGGTCTTTCTTCCGGGAGAGTGGAAGCAGGCGAACAGCGTCAGAGTGAAACTGACTGTGCATCTTGGGAGGATCGTCAAATCGGACGATCAACCCTTAAAGGCTGTGGCGTATGCAAGTCACACTTGCGATCGATGATTGTTTGTTGGAGAAGGCGATCCTTTACACCGGCCTTCAAGACATCTCTGCGTTATTGAAAGAAGCGTTGAAGGCACTGATTGAGCGTGAGAGCGCACAGCGCCTAGCTAGTTTAGGTGGAAGCGAACCTCAGCTGCGCACTATCCGGCGTCGGCGGCCTCAAAGGATCTGAATCGCCATCCAACGAAATACGGTCACGTCTGGCGACGGTAGAAAAGTCCGGCGGTGAGGAAGACGATTGCGACCATCAGAGCAAGGCGGGCGTGGAGCCAGTTCTGAAGACGCAGGCTGATAAGGCCGTCTGCCAGCCAAGCTGCAAACCCGACAAACCAGATCCATGCTGTCTTTCTCATCATTGAGAGACTCCGCGAGCAGGCCTGCTTCCGCGTGATTCGGGCGCGGCCAGTGCGCCCTGTTCTACACTAATAGCTAGACCCATACAGGAGAAATACGTTGTCACAGCGCACATTCAGCATTATCAAACCGGACGCGGTTCGCAAGGGCGACGCCGGGGCTATTCTTGCCGAGATTCAAAAGGCGGGATTCAAGATTGTTTCAATCAAGCGGCTCTCTATCTCGAAGGCACAGGCTGAGGGCTTCTACCACGTACATGCGGCGCGGCCGTTCTTCGGCGAACTGACGGAGTTCATGTCGAGCGGGCCGATCTTTCCTATGGTTCTCGAAAAGGACAATGCAATCGCCGACCTTCGCAAACTGATGGGCGCGACCGATCCGGCGAAGGCGGAGGAGGGAACGATTCGAAAGATGTTCGCCGCGTCGATTGGCGAAAATGCGATTCACGGTTCCGATGCCGAGGATACAGCGGCGTTTGAAATTGGATACTTCTTCGCTGGACTGGAACTGCAATAACCGCGTCACGTTGAAGCATCTGCGGGGCGGTGGAGCATTCGGCGATTCTAGACCGGTTGCTTCTCCGCCTCTTAGTCATTGCCGGATCAATAGTTGTGTTCCCGACTCGAGGAGAAAGTTGCGATGAAGCTGAAGTTGCCGGACGGGCCGTTCAAGGCGTATCTGTTCGATTGCGATGGGACGATTGTGGATTCGATGCCGCTGCACTACGTGGCATGGAAGAGGGTGCTGGGGGAGTGGAACTGCGAGTTTGCCGAGGAGCTGTTTTACTCCTGGGGCGGAATGCCGGTCACCGAAATCATTGCCACGTTGAATGCCCAGAATGGGCTGGCGATGCCGGTGGAGGAGATTCAGCGGCGCAAGGAGCAATTGTATTTCGACATTCTGCCGGAGTTGAAAGCGGTCCCGGAGGTGCTGGAGCATATTGAGTTCAGCCACGGGAAGATTCCGTTTGCGGTGGTCTCCGGGAGCACGCGGGATTCGGTGACACGGTCGCTCGCGACGTTGGGAATTCTGGACAAGTTCGATGTATTGGTTTGCGCGGGAGACTACACGAAGAGCAAGCCGGACCCTGAACCGTTTCTGCTGGCGGCGGAGCGGCTAGGCGTGGCTGCCGCGGATTGCCTCGTGTTTGAGGATACGGAGATGGGAATCGAGTCGGCCACGGCGGCGGGCATGGCTTCGGTGAGGATTGCGCAGCCGTGGGAGCGCGTGGTGGCACCGGTATGACGGGTCTGCCTGGTGCTTCGAGTACTTGCCATGAAGACTTTTTACCTCACCGCAGTGCCGCGTCCACCTCGCTGATCCAACCCGGAGACTTCAGGATTTCACGTGGCTTCGACCCATCGGCCGGGCCCACCAGTCCATCGTTGTACATCATGTCGATCAGATGAGCCGCGCGGCCATACCCGATCCGCAGCCGGCGCTGCAGCAGGGACGTGCTCGCCTTCCCGAACTCGAAGACCAGTCGCACCGCATCGTCGTACATCGGGTCGTTGTTGTCGCCGTCAGCTCCCCCGCCGTCGTTCTCCTTACCATTGTCTTCCTTCGGCCCTTCGAGGAAGCCGTGGACGTACTCGGCCTCACCTTGCGCCTTCCAGAACTCCGTGACCGCCGAGATCTCCTTCTCGGTCACGAACGGAGCATGCACCCGCTGCACCCGGCTGGTGCCCGGCGGCAAATAGAGCATGTCGCCTCGGCCCAGCAGGCTTTCGGCGCCGTTCGAATCGATGATGGTCCGCGAATCCACCTTGGTCGCCAGACGGAAGCTCATGCGCGTTGGGACGTTGGCTTTGATGAGCCCGGTGATCACGTCGACCGAAGGCCGCTGCGTGGCCAGCACGAGATGAATGCCGACGGCGCGTGCCATTTGCGCCAGCCGCGTAATCGACTCCTCGACGTTCGCGCGGTCGAGCATCATCAGATCGGCCAGCTCGTCGATGATGATGATGATGTAGGGCAGCGGCTCCTGGTTCACGTCTTCGAAGAGATACTCGCTGCCGTGGTCGAAGAGCTTGTTGAACTGGTCGATGTTGCGCACATGATTGGCGGCCAGCAGCTTTAGTCTTCGCTCCATCTCGCGCACCGCATTGCGCAGCGCGTTGGCGGCCAGCTTTGCCTCGGTGATGATCGGCGTAAAGAGATGCGGAATACCCTCGTACATGCCGAGTTCGACCCGTTTGGGATCGACCAGAATCATGCGCACCTGCTCTGGCGTCGACTTGAACAGCACGCTCATGATCATCGCGTTGATCGCCACCGACTTGCCCGAACCCGTCGAGCCCGCGATCAGCACATGCGGCATGCTGGCCAGATCAGCCGTAACGATGCGTCCATTGATGTCCTTGCCCAGCGCAATCGCCAGCCGCGACTTCGACTGCGCGAAGCTCTCGCACTCGACCACATCGCGCAGCCAGATCGTCTCCCGCTGATGGTTGGGCACCTGAATGCCGACGGTGCTCTTGCCCGGCATGCGCTCGATCAGGATCGACTCAGCCGCCATCGCCAGGCAGAGATCGTCGGCGAGTCCAGTGATCCGCGCCACCTTTACCCCGGCCTCGGGCTTGAACTCGAATGTCGTCACCACCGGCCCCGGATTGATCTGGGTTACCTGCCCATCGACACCAAACTCCGCCGACTTCTCTACCAGGATGCGCGCCTCTTCCCGCAGCGCGTCTTCACGGACAATGGCATGCTCCTCGCTGCGATACAGCAACGACGAAGGCGGCAGCTTGTATCCGCGCACGCTCTTGGGAACGATCGTTACCGGCTTGATGTCGGCATCGGCGCGTTTGCCGAAGGAGATTGAGTTCGGGAGAGCGGCCAGCGGAGCCGGCGGAGCGGCCACAGGCTCAATCCGCTCCCTGGGGTCTTCCACCTTCTTTGTCGACCGCATTGAAGCAGAAGCCTTTCCGGGTGCTGCAGCCTCGTGCCAGCCCTCCCGGCGATTCTGCGCTGCGAAGTCGAAGTCATCGCGGAAGTTCGTCTCATCTTCCACGGCATGCAGCGGTGCCGCAGCCTTCGCCAGCACCTCCGCGAACGGTGCCGCAGCCGCTGTGGCCGTTCCGAACGCCGTCACGGGGGGAGCGTCGACCAGGGTCCTCGGCATGGCCTGGAAGATCGAGCCTTGCCCTCCCGAAGCCGGCATCTCCTCCGGTGCGATCGAGATGGGCTCCACCCTGCGCTTGCGGCTCAGCCAACCGAACAATCCGCTCAGGAGCGTCGTGCTCTCAGGCTCCAGGTGCTTCCGCTCCGCTGCTTCGGCCATCTCACGGGCGCGACGTGCGCGGAGCTCTGCCATCTCACGCTTGCTGCCATACTCTTCCATCTGCATTCGGGCGCCGGCGCGCCGCATCTTGCGCTGCATCCACCAGTCCCACAGCCGCTGCACAAAGCCGAACCGCGCGGTAGCCCACTCCCGCGCTGTGTGAAACGTGAACGTCGTTACGAGATACAGCGATAGCGCCACCATCAGGACCAGTACGATCGCCGCGCCCGGCAGATTCAGGTACTCGACCAGAACGTCGGCGAGCAGCCTTCCTGTCACGCCTCCGATCGGCAGCGAGTTCCGCCACAGCATCGTTCCCGGCAGCAGCGCGATGGCTGCCGGGGCGAAGGCAGCCCACAATCCAAGACCCATAGTCTTCGCCAGCGGCGAACCCGCCGGCCGAGACCGCATCCAGCACACTCCCAGCCGTCCAAGCACCAGCGGCAGAAAGAACGCCGCGACACCAACCAATTGCAGCATGCCATCGGCAACGAACGCGCCTGCCAGTCCGGTCCAGTTATGCGCGGGACGCCCGGTCAGATACAGCCCAACGGTGTCGAACGAAGGATCGGTCGGCGTATAGCTGGCCAGCGCCAGCAGCAGCAGCCCCGCGACGACCAGCACGACCATCCCCAGAATCTCATTCAGACGGCGATTGCGTGTGGGAGATGAAACCAGTCTCAAACTCTTCATTAGGGACCCTTCATAGAGGGGGGACGCACGGACTCGACCATCCGGCGCAGAGCAAAGTCCGCACGCCAGGCATCGAGTCCGCAAACCACCAGAGCACCTCCGATTATCCCAGAACACATGCCTGCATGTGGATGAAAGCAAGAAAACCTCGCCGTGGGTATCCGAATACAAACCCGCGGCGATTCTCCGCATCTACCTAACCACAGTCGCCGTCGGCTGCATCTACTCCGGCGGACCTTATCACCGGTTGGCAGGGGCGTGGGATTTTCGCGATTTCTCCTGCTTGCCGCCGGCGAAGGAGAATCGCGCATAGCCGGCGGACCCTGCCCCAACCGCACTCACCCTACTTTTCGAATCGAACGACCGAGGTTCTACATGCCGACAGACACGGGTAAGCAGCACGAGATGCAACGCGCACTGAACTCCCTCATCAGCACACTTCTTGATAGCCAGAAGGGCTTCGCCGATATCGGTGAGCATCTGAAAGACGAGACCTTGAAGCGGCACTTCCTCGCCGAATCGCTAAAGCGCGCCAGCTTTCGAGGCGACCTCGAAGAGGTTCTTCATCAGAACGGCGTCCACGACATCAAGGAATCCGGCACCACGGCGGGAGTTCTTCACCGCGTCTGGGGCGATCTCAAGGCCAAGCTGGGCGGAGGAGACCACACTCTGCTAGAAACCGCAGAACAGGGCGAGGATGAAGCCAAGAAAGCCTATGCCGACGCGCTCAATCAGGATCTTCCCCTCCCGGTGCGCCAGATGGTCGCCGAGCAGCAGGCGCACGTACTAACGTCGCATGACTTTGTCCGCAACCACCGAGACGCTCTCGCCGCCAAATAGCAACATCGCAGCAAGCCTCAATTTTTACGAGCGGACGGGATTTTATCCAACCTGTCCGCATCCTTTTTTGACAAGTCCGCGCGAGCTCGGGAGTAAGCTACACCGATGAACGCTCCATGGCCACACGCATGATCGGGCGCATCGTCCTCGCGGTCGTGTTCGTCATAGCCGGCAGCCTTCACTTCCTGATCCCGCAGCCCTATCTCAGAATCATGCCGCCGTCGTTGCCTGCTCCGCTTGCCCTGGTCTATATCAGTGGCGCAGCGGAGATCCTCGGCGGCTTCGGCTTGTTGATTTCTGCCACACGAATCTTCGCTGCGTGGGGCCTTGTCGTCCTGCTCATCGCCGTACTGCCTGCGAATATCCACATGGCCGTCGATCATTCGGTGTTTGCTTCCATCCCTCTCTGGGCTGTGTGGCTCAGGATTCCCCTGCAGCTTCCGCTGATCTATTGGGCATGGCTCTATACCCGCCCCTGAACCACCCCGCGCGCTGCCAAAACTGAGACAATATCGCAGGATGCGAGGGAGCGTGCAGGATGCTGGAGGGAGCGAATTGCAAGCGATGAGCGAGTTTGTGACATGGGACGAGATTCTAGCGGCGAAGCAACGTATCGCGGGAGTTGCGGTGCGCACGCCCCTGTACCGCGTGGAGCGGGCACGTCTGCGGATAGGTCGCTTTCCTGAGCCCGGATTCGACTTGTACATCAAGGCCGAGAGCGAACAACCCATCGGCAGCTTTAAACTCCGCGGAGCCTATAACATGGTCGCCCAGCGTTCGCCGGACGAGTTGAAGCGCGGAGTCATTACGTACTCAAGCGGCAACCATGCGCAGGGCGTCGCCTATGCAGCGCGGGCGCTCGGAGCCAAAGCCGTCATCGTGATGCCCAGCAACGCTCCGGAGGTCAAGAAGGCCGCAACGCGCGCGCTCGGCGCGGAGATCGTCGAGGTTGGTCCAGCGTCCTCCGAGCGTCGCCTGAGGGCAGAAGAATTGGTCGCGCAGCATGGCTACGCGATGATTCCGCCCTATGATGCACCGCAGATCATCGCCGGGCAGGCGACGTGCGGACTGGAGATCGTCGAGCAGTTGCCGAACGTCGACCTGGTGATCACACCGGTCAGCGGAGGCGGACTGCTGAGTGGAACCGCGACAGCAATAAAACTTGCCGCTCAGGCCGGCCTTGCGCGGCCCAGTGTGCAGGTGTGGGGCGCCGAACCCGAACTCGCGGCCGACGCGAAAGAAAGTTTCTACTCCAGAAAATTGGTGGAATGGCCCGCGGAAAAGACCACCCGCACCATCGGCGATGGCCTTCGAACCCAGAGTCTCGGCGCGCTGAACTTCCATCACGTCCTCCGCTTCGTGGACGGTGTCGTTACGGTTACAGAGCAGGAGATTCTTGCCGCCATGCGCGTCCTGCTCGGCGCAACTACGCTCGTACCCGAGCCGAGCGGAGCCGTAGCGTTGGCCGCAGCTCTCTTCCACGCCGACGAGATGCCCAAGGCGGCTAAGGTGGCCATTGTGCTGAGCGGAGGGAACCTCGAACCGGGGCTCAGGCAGGAGCTCGCAGACTCGCTGAAGAGGACTGAGTCTGTCCTTACGGCGACATCCTGAAGGCACCAAAGTCCAACTGCGCTATTTCTTCTGGAAGCGATTGAGAACATCCTGGAGCGAGACGGCGCCTTCGAGCGACCCTCGGATCGCGCGGTTGGTGACTGGCAGCAGAGGCCAACGTTGAAAGTGCGCCAATGCGCTCGCCAGCGGAAGGTCCGGGAACAGTACAGGAGTTCGCTCCGCGCCGAGCCGCACCTCAAGAATATTAGAGTCTGGCTGACGACGATCTTCAACCGGCATCGCCGCAGCATCGGCGGGTTTCACCAGCAGCGCCTCGATCTCATCTCTTCGTGCCGCATACCAGAGTCCGTCACTACAGTGAATCAGAAAGACCGGAGTATTGCTGACGTCAGGAAGCTGCGCCAATGATCGCGCGGTGTCATCGAGGGTCTCGGTGCCTTGCAGCACGGGCACGGTTACTGGCCTCATCGCGTCTTCAAGATGCAGGTTGCTCTCCTCGCGCAGTTCTTCCATGGAGGGCAGGTCCAGCCCGTCCTGATGCGTGAACTGCTCGAGGATCGGTATCGGCTGCACCGCGCGCGAGAGCAGGTAGGCGATCGTGTTGGCGAGAATGACGGGCAGCACAATGGTGTAATTGCCGCTGACCTCCAGGACCATGAACACGGATGTCAGCGGAGCGCGCAGAAACGCCGCGAACAAAACTCCCATGCCAACCAGCGCATACGATCCGATGGAACCGGTCAAATGCGGGAAGTAGATCTTTTCGAACGAGCCGACCGCCGCGCCCAGCATGGCGCCAATGAACAGGGTCGGCGCAAACATGCCGCCAGGAGTTCCGCTCGAAAACGAAAGAGTGGTCGCCACGATCTTCAGCAACGCCAACAACAGCAGCATCTGCCAGACGAACTGCGCGTGCATCGCCTGATCGATCGCCTGGTATCCCGCCCCCATTACCTGGGTGAAGCCGAGGTAGCCGATGCCTCCCACGAGCAGTCCAGCCAGTGCCGGCTGCATCATCTGCGACCACTGCGGCTGGCTGCGCAGCTTGGTGCGGGAAAAGCTGAGCGCTTTGGAGAACAGCAGAGACGAGAAGCCGCCGACGATGCCCAGCACGGCATAGGCGAGCAACTCGCGCGGGTCGCGCAACGTGACCGCGGGAATGCGGAACATCGGCTCCGCTCCCCAGAACGCTCGGGCCACGACCACGCTCGAAACGGCGGCGAGAACGATGGAGCCGAGAACAGCCGCGCTCCACTGGCCGATAACCTCTTCAATGACGAACAGAATCGCGGAGATCGGAGCGTTGAAAGCTGCGGCAAGTCCAGCGGCCGCGCCAATCGGAGCGAAGATGCGGAGCTTTTCCTTCGACATACCGACGCGGCGGCTGATCAGAGAAGCGACGCCGGCTCCGATCTGCAGCGACGGATCTTCAGGGCCCAGCGAAAACCCGCTGCCAATGGCGAGAGCAGACAACAAAAACTTCCCGATCACGGTGCGAAACGAGATGTAGCCGTTGTTGATGTAGAGGGCGGCCTTGGTCTGATTGATGCCGCTGCCGCGCACCTTTGGAAAGACGTACCGGGTAAGAATCGCGATGACGATGCCGGCGGCGGCGGGAACGATGATCAGTCGTGGCTGATGGCGCTTGGGCGGTGAACCAAACAGCAGCACCCCGAGCCATTCGGTTGCCATGCGGAAGGAGGCCTCCAGCAGCCCGGAGATCACGCCGATAAAGATCGAAAGCAGCAGAAAGACGCGCTCTTCGCGTCCCGGAGCCATGCGCGCGATCATCTCTTTCGGGGACACAGCGGATGCGGTAGAGGTAATATCCGGAGTTTGAGCGTGGGTCGCCATTCTGATCTCAGGGCTCCATTGCCTTAGGTGATCGAGCGAGCAATGCGAGCATGGCGTCATCGCCGCTGGGCGCGCCGCATACGTTGCTGGTCTGCACCTCGGTATCGAAGACGAGTTTCATGGTGGCTTCCTGCGCTGCTGCATCGTCCAACAGTGCCTTGCGCCCGAGCGACGCCTCCTTGCTGGCCCATGCGGTGGTCAGGCTCTGCAGGGATGAAATCGCATCGCCTGAAGACGACACCTGGGCAATGCAGCTCTGAAAGCGGCTCTTCGCGATCGATCGAACTCTAAGAATTCGCGTGACGCGTTCGTTGTTGGGGATCCGCTTTGAAGGAGCAAGCGCAAGGATGCGCGAGGAGTCTGTGAGCATGGTTTCAACCATCGGCGGCTCCTGCGCCAAACCCTTGTCAGCTGATTTGGCTTCCCGGCTCGCGCGTTCCAGCAGCCGATGCGCCGCATCGAAATCGCCTGTCTGATAGCGAAGCCGGCCTGCTGCGATCAATGCCGCCTGGTTGTCCGGTTCCTGCATCAGGACCTTGTCATAGTTGGCCTGGGCGTCCGCCGGGTCGCCCGCCTGCTCGAGCAGTTGGGCCAGCCTGAACGCGAGCGCCGGATCGTTCGCGTCGTTGCCGCCGGCGATCAGAAGCTCGTTGCGCGCACTCCCAAGTCTATGGTGTGCGATAAAGTAGCGCGCCAGCTCCAGCCGAACCTCCCGCCGCCGCACCGTTCCGTCGCCTTCCCATGTGCCGTAGATAGAGGCGCGGTAGTAATTCACGGCTGTCTGAAAATCGTTCTTCTTCGCAGCCAGCCTTGCGAGGTTAAGGTTGATCAAGCCGTCTCCCGGTTGCGTCTCCCAGAGACTCAGGAAGTAGTTATAAGACTCTTCTGTGTGGCCTGCGTCCCCAAGCGCGCGCGCCAGCAGGAGCTCGTAGGAGCGTTCGCCGGGAGCGTAGGACAACGCCGTCCGCAGAGCGAAGATTGCCTGGTCGGGGTGGCCAGAGGCGAGCGAGGCCGCACCGCGCCCGGACCATCGCTTGGCGAGCTCCTCGCGGTGGGCAGCAAACGAGCGGAACAGAAATAACGTGATCAGGAAGAGGACGACCGTGACCAGCACCAGGCTGAGGAAAGTCAGGGCATCCCGAAAGATGAGTCTGCGCCTGACACTCGAATATTCGTCGGTTTCTACAGTCATCGGAATGAAACGGCTCGCTGGGCCGGCAAGGCTCAGCGGGCATACCTCTCCAGTTTATGTCTTTGATGCAGATAGAGCGACCCCCTGCTGCGCCTCGAGCATGCGTGAACACCCGCCGGCCGAAAGCCCCGCCCAAGTCATTCTGCTTCCAGTGCGTCGGGATTTCGAGTCTAATCGTCCTGTATGCGCCGTTCTTGTGTCCGAATCTCGATAGTTTTTGTCTCCGCCACTCTGTTGGGGTGGAGCGCCGCCGCCGCCCAAACCAAAGCCGAGCGGCGAGCTCAGAACTACGACCCCGGAGCCAGAGCCACCGTCCTTCACGATGCAAATGTCTACGTAGCCGCTGACGCCAACGCACAAAAGATCTCGCTGGTCACACCCGGACACGAGGTCGTAATTGTCGAGCGCAATGGACCCTGGATCAAGGTCTTCGCCAACACCGACATCAACGACGACGAGGACGAAGACGATCCCAACAAGCCTGAGTTCAGTGAAAACGCCAACGTCACCCCTGCGTCCGGATGGATCCGCAACAAGGGAGTCGTCGGCCCCACGGTCACAGGCGGAGACCTGATCCTGTTTGGCTCGGCTGCCTCCTTCGAGGACGAGGCCACGCAGCCCCATGCCCCCAAAGGGGCCGCAGCATCGGCGCGGCTGCTCTACAAGCGGGTATCGGAATACTTTCCAAACTCATCTCTTGCACCAAAGGCCGCCTGGCGATCGGCGGATATTCGGTGGCAGCTCGATAAAGCCGACATCAGCACGCTTCCCAGTGCGAAAGAACAGGAGGCTTACCTGCGTCCCCAGCTTTACGAAGGTGACTTGAAGAAGGTCATGAAGTTTTACCCGGGCACCGAGTACGCCTTCCGCGCCGCCTACGACCTTCTCGACAACAAGCTATGCGGCGACTGGCAGGGGTTGCCGAAGTGTCCTGAGATGGAGACCGGGCTCTATCAAAAATATGCGCAGCAGTATCCCGACAGTCCAAAAGCCGCGGAAGCTCTCTACAACGCGGTCTATCGTCAGGGGGTTCTCGTCACGATGTACAACGTCCAGGACGATCGCAAACGCTCCGACGCGGCTGCCCAGCGAACGCAGGCCCTGGCCGACGATCTCAAATCCAGATATGCCGATTCAGACTTCGCCGCCCGCGCGGCAAGCATCGCCTTCCGGGTGTCCCAGGATATTCCGGTCTACGGAAGCGACCGCGATTAGCGGCCGGTCTGGCGTGTCGCTGGAGGAACCTGCTGCACGCAATTCGCGGTTACATATCCTGACCCTTTAGGATGAAGTCATGCCCATCCTGAAGGTCATCCTCCTTGCCATTGTGCAGGGTCTTGCTGAGTTGCTGCCGGTATCGAGCTCCGCGCATGTGGTTGTCGCGGAAAAGCTGATGGGTATGGACCCGTCTTCCCCGCAGATGACGCTGCTGCTGGTGATGCTGCACACAGGAACCATGTTCGCCGTCATCGTCTACTTCTGGAAGCAGTGGAAGAGGACATTCTTTTCGAGCAGTGATGCATTCCAGCGCTTCGCCATCCGTCTGATCTGGGCGACCGTGCTGACCGCAATCATCGGCGAAGCCCTCATCAAGATCATCGAAAAGACCGCGTTTCATGAGGCATCGAAGGGCGAGATCGAAATGCTGTTTGGACGCCTCGACCTGATTGCTCCGGCTCTCGCCGCGGCAGGACTGCTCATCCTCTTCGCCGGGCTTACGGAGAAGCGGCGCGCGGCAGCCCACGCAAAGGTCTACGGCGACAGTGTGACCATGCGCCAGGCAGGCTGGATTGGCGCCATCCAGGGACTATGTCTTCCATTCCGCGGATTCTCGCGCTCCGGAGCCACCATCTCAACCGGCATGTTGACCGGCGCCAGCAAAGACCGTGCTGAGCGATTCAGCTTCGCCCTTGCAGTGGTGCTCACGCCGCCCGCAATCGGCCGCGAGGTGCTGCGCCTGCTGCATGCATCCCATGAAGCCGCTGCTGCCGGCACTGCCATCGATCTGCACGGCAGCGCCGTCATCGGCGTGCTGGGCGCGCTGTTCTCATTTCTCGCCGGACTGGTCGCCCTGCGATGGCTCAGCAGCTGGCTCGAAGGGGGCCGCTGGTATCTCTTCGGCATCTACTGCCTCGTAGCCTCGGTCGCCGTCTTCGCGCTCTACCACGCCGGCTACTGAGTCTAACTTCGACGCGGCCGACGAATCACCCGTCAGAGATCAGATCTCCAGAATCACCGGCATGATCAAAGGCCGCCGGCTGGTGCTCTTCTGGATGAACCGCTTCAGATCATTCCGGATCTTCTCTTTGATCACGCCATAGTCAGCCGTCTCTTCCGCCGACGACTCCTCCAGCGTCCTCTGCACCACCTGCCGGGCACCGGCGATCAAGCCTTCTTCGTCCACTGCCATGCCGCGCATCACGATCTCCGGCGCGTTTTCGAGCTTGCCCGTGCGCTTGTTGATTGCAATGATCGGCAGCACAATCCCGTCCTCGCTCAGGTGCTTGCGGTCGCGGATGATAATGTCTTCGACCACATCGGTCGAGGCGCCACCAGAGTCGATGCACACTCGCCCAACTGTCACTTTGCCCGTCTTCGTAGCCGAGCCTTTGTCCAGTTCCAGAACGTCGCCGTCCTCGAGCAGAATCACCTTCTCCACCACGCCGGTGGACCCAGCCAGCTCCGCATGACGCTTCAGGTGGCGATAGTCTCCGTGGATCGGGATGAAGAACTTCGGCCGGACGAGATTGATCATCAACCGCAGCTCTTCCTGGCTTCCGTGGCCGCTTACGTGGATCAGGCCCGACTGTCCGTCATCGTGAATCACCTTCGCATCGCGCCGCTCAAGGTGATCGATCATCCGGTAGATCGCCTTCTCGTTGCCTGGAATCACGCGAGAACTCATGAGCACCGTATCGCCCGCGTCGATGTGAGCGAACTTGTGGTTGTTCACCGCAGCCCTGCTCAGCGCACTCATTGGCTCGCCCTGCGTACCGCTGATCATGATCAGCAGCTTGTTCGCCGGCGTGTCCTTGATCTGCCCCGGATGAATCACCAGCCCCTGCGGCAGATCGAGATAGCCGAGGTCCTGCGCGATCTCGGTCGAGTTATCGAGCGATCGCCCGATAACGGCAACCTTGCGCCCATGTTGAGCGGCAAGCTCCATCGCCAGGCGAATCCGGTGAATCGAAGATGAGAAACAGCTGAAAAACAGCTTCTTCTTCGTCTGAGAAAAAATCTCGTCCAGCTTCGGCCGAACTGCCCGCTCGCTCGGCGTATAGCCGCTGCGGTCCACGTTGGTCGAGTCCTGCAGCAGCGCGAGAACGCCCTGCTTGCCAAGCTCGGCAAACGCCTGCAGATCGAACGGCTTGTCATCCGGCGGCGACAGATCGATCTTGAAGTCGCCCGTATGCAGCACCACACCCACCGGGGTATGGATCGCCAGCGCCACGCAGTCCACCAGCGAGTGCGTCACCCGGATCGGCATGATCGAGAAAGGTCCAAGCGTTACCCGCTGGCCCGGGATCATCTCGTTCAGGTCCGCACCGTCGAGCAGTCTGTGCTCCTCGAGTTTGCCCTCCACCAGAGCCAGCGTGAACTCGGTGCCATACACCGGCACATTCAGCTCAGAGAGAATCCACGGCAGTCCGCCAATGTGGTCTTCGTGTCCGTGCGTCAAAAGGATCGCGCGAACTTTGTCGCGGTTTTCGGTCAAATAGCTGATGTCCGGAACAACAATATCCACACCCAGCAACTCTTCTTCAGGAAACATCAGACCGGCATCGATGACAACAATGTCATCCTGCCAGCGGAGGGCCATGCAGTTCATCCCGAACTCGCCAAGGCCGCCCAGCGGAATCATCTTCAATTTATCTTGTGCCATTAATCTTCAAGTTTACCATCGCCGCCGGATCTCTCGATGATCAGCGCGTTTGTCAGCGTCCCTCAGCTTGTCGCGTGAACCAAAACAAAACACAAGGCAGCCACCCACACGAGATGTCATGGGTGGCTATAACAACTCCTTGGTGCGATGTAGATGGCCGCTGCTTCGATACGTCGATTCCCGTACCCAAGTTCTGTCAGAACGGCACATCGAGCGACCTCTAATTGCTGGGCGGAGGACCGGCCGGTTGCTGCTGCCTCTCAGCCTTGCGGTGCTGCTTCATCTGCTCGAACTGCTGCTTCTGCGTGTCGTTCAGAATCGCTTCAATCTGGCTATCGCTGTTCTGATTGATGCCCTGAATCTTTGCCCGCATGTCCGCCGGTGCAAGTGTGCTATCCGCGCGGGCGCTTTGCACCTGCTGCATACGATCAGCCAGTATCGGTTCGATCTTCGATTCCTGATCCGGCGTGAGACCAAGCCTCCTGGTCATCATCTTCGCCTGGCGATGAGGGTTGGGAGCGTGCCGCGGCTGCGCGTCCGAGGGGGCTTGCGAGGAGGCTGCCGGTGGCGCCCCTGCAGCGGGCTGGCTCTGATCCTGCGCCGGCAATGCAGCTCCGGACAATCCGGCGATCAAGAGAGCTCCGAGAGCAAGGGAGGGGGATAACTTTCGCATACTAACTCCTTCAAAAGAATTCTTTACTTCACATCGCGTTCCTACCAATAGAACCCAATGGAGCCGCTGATGTTGTGTTTCTTTTGATGGAGGAAGTGTGAATTCCCGGCGTCCAACGAGGGCCCGCAGTTTCCACGTCATCACCGGCTGCGTCTTGAACACGCCCCCGGATCGCCGCGCAGCCCTAACGCAAAAGATCCTCGAGCACCAGGGAGAGCTCAGTCTTATCGTCTCTGTACTTAACAATCACGGGCGCCGCCAGACTCAACCCCCACTCCGCTCCTCTGCCTTTAGAGACAGCCCGTGAACCCGGAACCACCACCGCACCCTCGGGAATGACCAGCGGCATCTCCGCGGTAGCTTTGTAAATCTCTCCCCTCACGAGGTCATAGACCGGAGTTCCTCGCGTCAGCACCGTCCCGGCCGCCAGCACCGCGCGCTGACGCACCACAGTCCCCTCATACACCCCGGTATTTCCACCAATCAAACAGTCGTCTTCAACGATCACCGGACTCGCATTCACCGGCTCCAGCACTCCGCCGATCTGCGCCGCCGCGCTCAGATGCACCCGCTTGCCGACCTGCGCGCAGCTTCCCACCAGCGCATGAGAGTCCACCATTGTTCCCTCGTCCACATACGCTCCAACATTCACATATGCCGGCGGCATAATGACGACGCTCCGGGCAACATACGCACCGCTGCGTACGCTCGAACCGCCAGGAACCACCCGCACCCCACCCTCGACCGCAAATCGCCGCGTCGGATACGTCTCCTTGTCGATAAAAGAAAGCCCGTCAGCGGAACCCATCTCTATCGGCGAGCCAAGGCGGAACCCAAGCAGAATCCCGCGTTTGACCCAAGCATTCACGCGCCAACCCAGCGGCAGGGAAGCATCCGGCTCCGCCGCACGCAGCGCGCCTGTCTCCAGCGCTCCGCGCAACTCGTAAAACGCATCCTCTGCCTCAACATTCCCAATCGCCGCAGCACCCTGTGCAAACCAGTGCTCGATCCGCTCTTCCAACGTATGCTTCAAGCTCACATCTCCTCGTTCAACCTGGTTGAGATTGCTGGTCAAATCGCGACGGGCCCGGAACATCAAAACATCCGCAAATCTTCCCCGGCAGCGGGCGTTCCCGCCAGCATCCCCAACTCGCCCACCATCCGCTCCAGCCTTCGCCGCAACTCATCTGATACTGGAACCATCGGCAGCCGCAACACATCCTCGCCGCGTCCAATCATATGCAGCACCGCCTTCACCGGCGCCGGACTCGCCTCCCAGAAGTGCGCCTGCATCAGCCGGAAGAATCGTCGATTGATCCTTCGCGCCTCATCCCAGTCATTCCGCAGCGCAGCGTTCACCATGCGCGCCATCTGCCCCGGAATCACATTCGAAGCCACCGAGATCAGGCCCGCTCCTCCGAGAGACAAAATCGGCAACGCAAGCACATCGTCCCCGGCGAACACCTTGAGGCTCTGCGGAGCCGCCGTCAGCAACTCCGTGATCTGCGTCATGTTGCCGCTCGACTCTTTCACTCCGATCACGTTCTTCAACTCGGCCAGGCGCAGCACGGTCGGCGGCTCCAGATTCGCTCCTGTTCGCGACGCGATGTTGTACAGCAGCACCGGCAGCGCCGTCGCCTCGGCAATCGCCCGAAAGTGCTGATACTGTCCCTCCTGCCCCGGACGATTGTAGTAGGGATTCGCCGTCAGGATTCCAGTCAAGCCGACTACCTGCGACAACTTGCGAACCCGCGCGACCGCCTCATGCGTCGCATTGTGCGTGCAGCCCGCAAACACCGGCACCCGCCCTGCCGCCGCCGCAACCACCACCTCTACAACGCGCAGCCACTCGGCCTCGGTCAGCGTGGACGCCTCACCCGTCGTTCCGCAAGGAACCAGGAAGTCGATTCCGCTTTCGATCTGCCAGTTCACCAGCGCCTGCAGCGCAGGCTCATCGACACCGCCATCACTGCGAAAGGGAGTTACCAGCGCCGTTCCACAACCTGTCACATCCATAATGACTGCCAGTTTACCGCGTCTCGATTGACCTCAGCGATCCCCCTCGTCTTCAGCGAGGAAGCGCAGAAACAGGGCTACGGCAGCGGCCAGACCCTGGCCTTGTAAGGCAGAGTTTCGTCCGTGCGCTCGAAACCTTCCTCAGCAGACAGGCCGGTAAAGGGCGGTGCGAGGCAAATGACAGGCAACGCACATCCCGCCCCGCGCACCCAACTAATATGCGGTCCGTGCGCTGAATCGCGGCGGTATTCCACGCATCCTCGCTGGAGTTTCGCTCACACATATTGGGAGTCAGGCTATGAACTTGAATTGTAAGAAGCTTACGCAACAGGTACGCGGCGGTCTTGTCGCTCTAACATGCGTTGCGCTGCTCAGCGCCGCACCGGTCAAAGCACAGCAGAATCCGGGGTCGATGCATCCAGCCAATCCGCAGGACATGCCGACGCCGGGAGCACCCATGACTGGCAATACGGTCGTCACTCAATCCAACGACAAAATGTTCATTCGCAACGCGCTTCAGGGCGGTATGGCAGAGGTGGAACTCGGGAAGCTCGCTTTGCAGAAGAGCAGCAACGACGATGTGAAGCAGTTCGCGCAGAGGATGGTAGACGACCACACCAAACTCAGCGACCTGCTGAAACCCATCGCAGATCAAATGCAGATAAAGGTTCCGGACTCGCCGTCGCGAAAGGACAAAAAGGCGATGACGAAGCTTCAGGCTCTGAGCGGCGATGCCTTCGATAAGGCATATATGAAGGATCAGGTCAAGGATCACGAGAAGGATCAAAAGGAGTTCAAACAGGAAGCGTCCAGCGCGACCGATCCTCAGCTCAAGCAGGTCGCCACGCAGGGTGAGCAGATCATCACCGAACACCTCCAGATGGCGAAGCAGATCGCGCATAAGGACAATCTAGTAGCCTCAAAATAACTAGGGCGTGTTCACACTAACGCAGGGCTTCGATGATGAGGGTGAAGGTTAGGAAGCCGAGGAAGAGGACATCGAGTTTTTCGAAGCGAGAGAAGATTCTGCGGAAGCCTTTAAGCCTTCTG
>Ga0080006_1125173_pt1 | contig 45925 bp, 42 predicted proteins | sample RS3BMetagenome_FD_69209 | JGI IMG/M metagenome (GOLD analysis project Ga0080006, IMG submission 69209) | Ferric oxide microbial mat and aquatic microbial communities from Rainbow Spring, Yellowstone National Park, USA - RS3B (SPADES... ... | reverse complement strand
CCGGGGCGGGGGTTGGCGTACGCGCCGCGCGCGTCGGGGCCCCTCGTCGGACGGCGATCCGCCCCGCCGATGCCGATGTTGACGACGGTGCTGATCTTCTTACCGGTGGCGCCGGTCCATTCGCCGTTGCGCAGCCGGTCGGTGAAATCGCCCATTCGATCCAGCACCTCGTGGACATCGGCGACCACGTTCTGCCGGTCGACGGTCAGCGAAGCGTCGCGCGGAAGCCGTAGCGCGGTGTGCAGCACGGCGCGGTCTTCCGAGACGTTGATGTGCGCCCCGGCAAACATCGCGTCGCGGTGCTGCTCGAGGTGGGCCGCGTGCGCGAGGCCGATCAGCAGTTTGAGGGTGTCGCGGTTGAGGCGGTGTTTGCTGTAGTCGATGTAGAGGTCGCCGACGGTGAGGTTGAACTCGCGACCGCGAGCGGGGTCTTCGTCAAAGAGTGTGCGCAGATGCGTTCCGCCGATCTGTCGGTGGTGCTGCTGCAGCGCACTCCATTCCGGGGTCGCTGAAATGTCGGGAATTTGTTCAACCGCAGTCATCCCTCGACCCTAGTCAAGTCGGCCAGGGTGGCGCGCAAGTCGAGGTGAACGGGCGGCGCGAAGGTCGGATCAGTGACCGAGACGGCCGCGGCCCAGCCTGAGCAGCAGCATGGCCAGGTCCTTGCCCTCGGGGCCGAGTTCGCTGTAGCGCTCGATGACCTGCATTTCGCGGCTGTGCACCAGCCGGGTACCACCGGATGCCATCCGGGCTTTGCCAATCGCCCGGGACACTTCGGCGCGGCGCTTGACCGCAGCCAGGATCTCGGCGTCCAGCCGGTCGATCTCCAGCCGCAGTTCGTCGATGTCGGCGGGGTGTTCTGTCTCGATGGTCATCTCAGGCTCCGAAATCTCGTTGTGTGGAAGGTGAGGAGGTGATTGCGGTTTCATCCGGTTGGGGCCTCACACAAGAGACAAGCCCCGGATCCGGACAAGCGGACCGCGGGGCTCTGGGAAGCAGCTAGACCACGGGCACCGCTGGCCGGTACCCGTAGAAAAATCGCCACTGCGCATTGAGCACGAAACTGAGTGTGCCACTTACGGGCGTTCCAGCGCAAAGGTGTCGTCCGACGGCGGTAGGTTGAGATCCGATGAGTGTGCAGCACATGACCGATTCCCGAACTGACCAACTGCTTGACGGCCTGAACCCGCAGCAGCGGCAGGCGGTGCTGCACGAGGGCTCGCCGCTGCTGATCGTGGCCGGCGCCGGCTCGGGCAAAACTGCCGTGCTGACCCGCCGGATCGCCTACCTGCTGGCCGCCCGCGACGTCGGAGCCGGTCAGGTGCTGGCCATCACCTTCACCAACAAAGCCGCCGCGGAGATGCGGGAGCGGGTGGCGACACTAGTAGGAGCCCGAGCTGGGTCTTCTATGTGGGTGTCGACCTTCCACTCGACCTGTGTGCGGATCCTGCGCAACCAGGCGTCGCTGATCTCGGGCCTCAACTCCAACTTCTCGATCTACGACGCCGACGATTCGCGCCGTCTGCTGCAGATGATCGGTAAGGACATGGGCCTCGACATCAAGCGGTACTCGCCGCGGCTGCTGGCCAACTCCATCTCCAACCTGAAGAACGAGCTGATCGACCCGCAGCAGGCGCTGGCCAACCTGTCCGAGGACGACCTTTCCGATGACTTGGCACGCACCGTGGCCGCGGTCTACGCCGAATACCAGCAGCGGCTGCGGCTGGCCAACGCGCTGGATTTCGACGACCTGATCGGTGAGACGGTCGCGGTGCTACAGGCCTTTCCGCAGATCGCCGACCACTACCGCCGCCGTTTCCGGCACATCTTGGTCGACGAGTATCAAGACACCAACCACGCGCAGTACGTGCTGGTGCGTGAACTGGTGGGTCGCGACCTCGAACCCGGCGAACAGGGTGTGCCGCCGGGCGAGTTGTGTGTCGTCGGTGACGCCGACCAGTCGATTTATGCGTTCCGCGGAGCCACCATCCGCAATATCGAAGACTTCGAGCGCGACTATCCGAATGCCACCACGATTTTGCTGGAGCAGAATTACCGATCCACCCAGAACATCCTGTCGGCGGCCAACTCGGTGATCTCGCGCAACCCCGCCCGTCGCGACAAGCGGTTGTGGACCGACGCCGGCGAGGGCGAGCTGATCGTCGGGTATGTCGCCGACAACGAGCACGACGAGGCGCGGTTCATCGCCGAGGAGATCGATGCGCTGGCCGCCAAAGGCGACATCACCTACAACGACGTCGCGGTCTTCTACCGCACCAACAACTCGTCGCGGTCGCTGGAGGAGGTGTTCATCCGCGCCGGCATCCCGTACAAAGTCGTTGGGGGAGTGCGCTTTTACGAACGCAGGGAAATCCGCGACATGGTGGCCTACCTGCGGGTGCTGGACAATCCCGGCGACGCGGTCAGCCTGCGGCGCATCCTGAATACGCCGCGGCGCGGCATCGGTGACCGGGCCGAGGCGTGCGTCGCGGTGTACGCCGAGAACACCGGGTCCAGCTTCGCCGACGCGCTGGAAGCCGCTGCCGAAGGCAAGGTGCCTTTGCTGAACACCCGGTCCGCCAAGGCGATTGCGGGTTTCGTCGAGATGATGGACGAACTGCGCACCAAGCTGGCCTCGTCCGAAGGTGACCTCGGTGAACTGGTCGAGGCGGTGCTCGAGCGCACCGGATATCGAACCGAGCTGGAGTCGTCGTCGGACCCGCAGGACCTGGCCCGCCTGGACAACCTCAACGAGTTGGTCAGCGTCGCACACGAATTCGCCACCGACCTGGCCAACGCCGTCGCCCTCGACGAAGGCCCGGTGGATGAGGACGTGCCGGACACCGGTGTGCTGGCGCAGTTTTTGGAGCGAGTCTCACTGGTCGCCGATGCCGACGGAATACCGGAGCACGACTCCGGTGTGGTGACGCTGATGACGTTGCACACCGCCAAGGGCCTGGAGTTCCCGGTGGTGTTCGTCACCGGCTGGGAAGACGGAATGTTCCCGCACATGCGGGCTTTGGGCGATCCGACCGAGCTGTCCGAGGAGCGCCGACTGGCCTACGTGGGGATCACCCGGGCGCGTGAGCGGCTTTTCCTCAGCCGGGCGAAGGTCCGCTCGTCGTGGGGGCAGCCGATGCTCAACCCGGAATCGCGTTTCCTGCGCGAGATCCCGCAGGAGCTGATCGACTGGCGGCGCACCGACCCGGCTCCGTCGTTCAGCGCGCCGGTCAGCGGCGCCGGCCGCTTCGGCACACCGCGTCCATCGCCGACCCGCAGCGGCGGAGCCGGCAAGCGCCCGCTGATTGTGCTGGCGCCCGGCGACCGGGTCACCCACGACAAGTACGGGCTGGGCCGTGTGGAAGAGGTGTCCGGCATCGGCGAGTCGGCGATGTCGCTGATCGACTTCGGCAGTTCAGGCCGGGTCAAGCTGATGCACAACCACGCCCCGGTGGCCAAGCTCTAGCCGGGCACCCAGTGCTCTAGTCCTCGAGCAGCCAATCGCGGGTGCGGGGCATCAGCGTCAGCACCGTGCTGGTGATCGGCAGCAGCGGCAGGGTGTGCACCACCCAGGCCACCCGCGCTCCGGCGATGAACACGCCGAGATAGGTCAGGATCGCGACCACGGCACCGGCCACGATCAGGTAGCGGCTCAGTGGTTGCCGCAGCAACAACAGGATCACCCCGGAGATGGTGGCCGCCGAGAACACCAGGGCAAGAAACGCCACCGCGACGCAGAACAGCCGATCGGAATGCCACCAGCCGGCGATCAGCTCGGTCGCCACGACCGAGGTGGCCCAGCCGCTGATGATGCTGACAGCCGCGGCGGCCACCGCCGTGGTCCGGCTGGGCTCGCCGAAGGGCACCCGGGCCGGCTTGAGGCTCGGCGCGAACTGCTGCTGCGGCAGGCCCGACGGCGGGGGGATGCGGGTGGTGTGAAAATCGTCAACTGCCTGCGGCATCGACCCGGTGGGCGCGCGCCGAATGATGCGCGATTCGGGATTGGCCGGGCCGGGGTTGTTTGGCTGGTTCACGTCAACCGGCGAAGGTACCGAGGGACAGGCCACGCTTGGCCAGCCACGGCACGGGGTCGACGCGCTGACCACCACCGAGCAGCACCTCGAAGTGCAGGTGCGGGCCGGTGGAGTTGCCGCGGTTGCCCATGGTGGCGATCTGGTCTCCGGCCATCACCCGTTCACCGACGCTGACCAGGGTGGAGTTGACGTGCCCGTAGAGCGTGACGGTGCCATCGGCGTGCCGCAGCTTGACCCACATGCCGTAGCCTGCGGTCGGGCCGGCGGCGATGACGACGCCGTCGGAGACGGCGCGGATCGGGGTGCCGATCGAGTTTGCCAGGTCGATGCCGGCGTGCAGGACACCCCACCGGTAGCCGAAGCCCGAGGTGAACATTCCCTTGGCCGGCATCACGAACAGCGGCTGCTGGAGCCGGGCCTCACGCTGGGCACGCTCTTGGGCAAACGCCACCCCGTGGGCCAGCTCGGCGTTGTGCACTGCGATGTTGGCGGCCGGCTGCACGGTGACCACCCGCATGCCGCCGTCGGTAATGCTGATCGGGCCGGTCGTGGCGGACCGGGCGGCCAGTGCGGTCTCGGATTTGGAGTGCTGAGGCATCGCGGTGGCCGAGTGCGCGGCCGCGGCGGCGGCACCGGCAGCGACCGCGCCGATCAGAACCCGGCCGCGGGTGGGCCCGGAGAGCTGTTTGCGGTGCTGCGGGCGAGCGGTCCGAGACGCCGATTCGCTGCGGGCCCGATTCGCGCCCCGCTCGAGCGGGCTGAGGCGACGCTCGAAGATGCTGGGACCGATCAGGTCGAGAACGCGAAGGTTGTCGGTGTCGTCGAGGTCGTCGAGCTCCGGCGCGCCGAGTACCTGGGCTTCTTTCTGGAAAACTGAGTTTTCGCTGAAAGCGCAGTCGGCGAGTGTGCCGAACTCGTTGAACGGAATGATGTCGGTGATTTCGTTGCGGTGAAGGGTTGACCTGAGTTCGCGCGGCGCCGAGAAATCTCCTTGCTCAGGAGACCGAGTCGGGATTTGCTGGGCCAACGTGATGGATCCTTCGAGCCGTAACCATAACGTGATCTGGACCCTAAGACGTTAACCGGCGAGCGCGAGGCGTCGCAAGCCAAGCCGGAAATCGGCCGGCCAATGTGATCTGAATCACCTGCCCAGACGCGGTGAGATCTGACACATCCGCCGATACCGACGATGGAGCCAGCAGACCGTCTCGATACAGTTCCGGCAAGCGGGTGAAAGAAAATCTCGACTCGCTTGCAACTAGGCCGACACACAGAAGTGAGCCCATGGATCTTTTCGAGTACCAGGCAAAAGAGCTGTTCAGCAAGCACAACGTCCCAACCACACCCGGCCGGGTGACTGACACCGCCGAGGGGGCCAAAGCCATCGCCGAAGAGATCGGGCGCCCGGTCATGGTCAAGGCACAGGTCAAGGTCGGTGGACGAGGCAAAGCCGGCGGCGTGAAGTACGCCGCGACCCCCGAGGACGCCTACAACCACGCGAAAGACATTCTCGGCCTGGACATCAAGGGCCACGTCGTGAAGAAGCTGCTGGTCGCCGAGGCCAGCGACATCGCGCAGGAGTATTACATCTCCTTCCTACTGGACCGGGCCAACCGCACCTACCTGGCCATGTGCTCGGTGGAAGGCGGCGTGGAGATCGAAGAGGTCGCGGCCACCAAACCCGATCGACTGGCCAAGGTCGCGGTGGACGCGGTCACGGGCGTCGACGTGGCGTTCGCCCGCTCGATCGCCGAGCAGGGTCACCTGCCGGCCGAGGTGCTCGACGCCGCCGCGGTCACCATCTCCAAGCTGTGGGAGGTCTTCGTCGGCGAGGACGCCACCCTGGTCGAGGTCAACCCGCTGGTGCGGACCCCCTCACTCGGTGCGGACGACCCAGGCCAGATCCTGGCGCTGGACGGCAAGGTGACCCTGGACGGCAACGCCGACTTCCGCCACCCCGGCCACGTCGAGTTCGAGGACCGGGACGCCACCGACCCGCTGGAGCTCAAGGCCAAGGAGCACGACCTGAACTACGTCAAGCTCGACGGCCAGGTGGGCATCATCGGCAACGGCGCGGGACTGGTCATGTCGACCCTCGATGTCGTCGCCTACGCCGGCGAGAAGCACGGCGGGGTGAAGCCGGCCAACTTCCTCGACATCGGCGGTGGCGCCTCGGCCGAGGTGATGGCCGCGGGATTGGACGTCGTGCTGGGTGACGCGCAGGTCAAGAGCGTGTTCGTGAACGTCTTCGGCGGCATCACCTCGTGTGACGCCGTCGCCACCGGCATCGTCAAGGCGCTGGAGATGTTGGGCGACGAAGCCAACAAGCCGCTTGTCGTGCGCCTCGACGGCAACAACGTCGACGAAGGACGGCGGATTCTGACCGAGGCCAACCACCCCCTGGTGACGCTGGTGCCCACCATGGACGAGGCCGCCGACAAGGCCGCCGAGCTGGCGAGCGCCTGAGAAAGGGATTACTGACCACAATGGCTATCTTTTTGACCGCGAAAAACAAGGTCGTCGTCCAGGGCATCACCGGATCCGAGGCCACCAAGCACACCGCCCGGATGCTCAAGGCCGGCACGCACATCGTGGGCGGCGTCAACGCGCGAAAGGCCGGCACCACCGTCGCGCACAAGAACGTCAACGACGAGCCGGTCGAGCTGCCGGTGTTCGGCGGGGTCGCCGAGGCCATCGAGAAGACCGGGGCCGACGTCTCGATCATCTTCGTGCCGCCGGCCTACGCCAAGGACGCGATCGTCGAGGCCATCGACGCCGAGATCCCACTGTTGGTGGTCATCACCGAGGGAATCCCGGTGCAGGACAGCGCATATGCGTGGGCCTATAACGAGTCCAAGGGCAACAAGACCCGGATCATCGGCCCGAACTGCCCCGGCATCATCACTCCGGGCCAGTCGCTGGTCGGCATCACCCCGGCCAACATCTCCGGGCCCGGGCCCGTCGGTCTGGTGTCCAAGTCCGGCACGCTGACCTACCAGATGATGTACGAACTGCGCGATTTCGGGTTCTCCACCTCGATCGGCATCGGCGGCGACCCGGTGATCGGCACCACCCACATCGATGCGATCGAAGCCTTCGAGAAGGATCCCGAGACCAAGGTCATCGTGATGATCGGCGAGATCGGCGGCGACGCCGAGGAGCGGGCAGCCGATTACATCAAGGCCAACGTCTCCAAGCCGGTCGTCGGCTACGTCGCGGGATTCACTGCGCCGGAAGGCAAGACGATGGGCCACGCCGGCGCCATCGTGTCCGGCTCGTCGGGCACCGCAGCGGCCAAGAAGGAAGCGCTGGAGGCTGCCGGGGTCAAGGTCGGCAAGACTCCGTCGGAGACCGCCGCACTCGCACGGGAAATCCTCCAGAGCCTCTAAGAATTGGAACACGTTACAGTTTTCGGTTAGCCTGACGAATTAACACCTGTCAGGAGGCCTGTAATGGCGGTTCATCCGCGCACTCCCGTCGTCGTGGGAGTGGGCCAGTTCACCGAGCGGATCGACGACCCGGGGTATCGCGGCATGTCCTCGGTCGACTTGGCGACCGCGGCCGTGCGTGCCGCGCTCGCTGACACCGGTGCCGAGGTCAGCACGTTGGCCGACGCCATCGAGGTGTTCGCCGGTCTGCGTCAGTTCGAGATCTGCACCCCGTTCAACACGCCGCCGTTCGGTTGCTCCGACAACTATGTGCGGTCGGTGGCCGGCCGCGTCGGCGCCGATCCGGCCCGTGCGGTGCTCGAGCCGATCGGCGGCAACGGTCCGCAGAAACTGATGACGGAGTTCGCCGGGGCGATCGCCGCCGGTGACCTCGAGGTCGCGCTGATCCTCGGGTCCGAGCCCGGATCGACGGCGAAGTACTTCGCCGGACGCGACGACAAGCCGGACTTCACCGAGCGCGTCGGTGGTCAGCTCGAAGACCGTGGTTACGGTTTCGAGCAGTACATGAGCGAATACACCGCCAGGCACGGCCTGACCGGGGCGCCGGTGCAGTACGGACTGCTCGACAACGCGCGCCGCGGACGGCTCGGGCTCAGCGTCGCCGACTATCGGCACGCGATGGCCGAGCTCTTCGCCCCCTTTTCCAGAATTGCTGCCAAGAACCCGTTTTCGTCCTCGCCGGTGGAACGGTCGGTGCAGGAGATCGAAACCGTCACCGACGAGAACCGGATGATCTGCGACCCGTATCCGCGGCTGCTGGTGGCGCGCGACACCGTCAATCAAGGGGCCGCCGCGCTGGTGATGTCGGTGTCGGCGGCGCGCCGGCTCGGGGTGCCCGAAGACAAGTGGGTTTATCTGCGCGGTCACGCCGACCAGACCGAGCATGATTTGCTGGACCGCGTCGATGTCAGCATCAGCTACTCCGCCGAACAGGCTGTGACAGAAGCGCTCCGGGTCGCTGGCATCGGCATCGACGACGTGGCGACGTTCGACCTCTACAGCTGCTTCCCGTTCCCGGTCTTCGCGGTGTGCGACGAATTCGGGCTCACCGCCGATGACCCGCGTGGTCTGACGCTGACCGGCGGTCTGCCGTATTTCGGCGGACCCGGCAACAGCTATTCGCTGCACGGCATCGCCGAGACCGTCACCGCCATGCGCGACAAGCCGGGCGCGTTCGGGCTCGTCGGCGCCAACGGCGGTGTGATGAGCAAGTATTCGGTGGGCGTGTATTCCACCGAACCCGGCGACTGGGCCGGCGACCGCAGCACCGCACTGCAGCAGGACATCGCCGCGCAACCGAAGGTGGCGGTCACTCGACATGCCAACGGCGCGGGCACTGTTGAGACGTATTCCGTGCGCTACGACTGGCCGACGATCACCGGTGTCATCATCGGTCGGCTCGACGCCGACGGCTCGAGGTTCCTGGCCCTCACCGAGGACGAGGACTTGGTGGCGTTGATGACCGACGGCGATCCGCTGGGTGCCGGGATCACCGTGAGGTCGACCGACGAGGAGATCAACCGCGCTTCGCTTTGCTAGCCGGTGAGCGCGGCGACCAGCCCTTCGCATTCCTCGACGGTCACGGTGAGTGCCGAGTGGTCGCGCAAACCGATCACGCGATGGATCCGCGGCTCGAAATGGATGCACACACCCTGGGTCGCGTTGGTGCCGAACGTCAGTCCGTCGTCGGTCAGCGACAGCCGCGCACCCACCGCCGTCCACCACCGGTACGGGCCGGTGATGTGCGCGTCCTGAATCTGGGGCAGCGGCGCGTCCAGCCGGAACGGCCCGTAGCGGGCGATGAACCGGCCGTCGTCGGTGACGGTGACACCCTGCGTGCCCGGCCAGGCCCGGAACGCCAGCCACATGGGAGCGAGCCGCGCTTCGTAGCGATAGGGGAATTGCCTGCCCTGCTCGCTCACGGTGGACCTCCTGTCGGATTAGCGGCCGGGGCGTGTCTCCCGATTGGGTGGTTTCTACGCGGGAGTCGATGACGGCCTATCGCTTGTCAGACAACTTCGGGCTGAGTCGCGGCGGGCGACGAAACTTCAACTCGATCGATGAATAGTTAGTCCAGTGATTCTGACTCGGTCGTTTGCGGGACGGTCATGTGTCTACCAGATATCCAAACGGTTCTTCGTCGACTTGGTCGGGCGTCTTACAAATTCGGTGCTCGCTAAGGTCGATGCCGACGTGTTCGCATAGTTGGTAGAGCCGTCGGTACAGGCGTCGGTGGGTGGTGAGTTCGAGTTCGTAGAGCGCGGCGACGTAGGGATTGTGCTCCGGGGAGCCGGCCATGCCGGCGGTGCCGTCGAGTTGCTTCCGTAGCGGGTTACGCGTGTTCTCTGCGTCCAGTGGACCCAAGGCGATGCCCATGAGGCAATGGTCGGGTTGCGCGGCCGAATATGGCGGCAACGGCGCGAAGCTGTGGCCGTGCATGTCTTGGGCGACCCTGCGCAGCATGGCGGCGGCGGTGGTGATGGCGGTGACCGTCTCGTCATGATGACCGCTGCCGAAGGCGGCGCGGATCTGGGTCGCGCAGTCCTGGTGGATGCGCTGGTGGTCGGTGAGCAGGCTGATCGGCTCACAAAGTGCGCTCCCGACCGCGGCTTGGCCGCAGTCATCAAAGGTTCGCTTGCAGTTGAGTAAGTCTTTGATGACATCGATACCGGTACGGCACAGGACTTTCGGGGCGGCCACGTAGTCGAGGCGGTCCAGCACCTCTGCGGTGCCCGCGATGATCGCCGGCCACCGTTCGGCGCCGCCGTCGGCGGTCAATAGCAGCAAGTCAAGTTCGGTGTAGAGCTCGTGAAACACCGGCAGCGGAAAATAGGCGAACCGTTCGGGATCGTCCAGGTAGCCGGTCATGGGTGCACGGAGCCATCCAACGCGCGGTCTAGGAGCGCGGCGATGCGCTGCCAGTACATCCAGTCAGCCACCGAGGCGCGTTGCTCGACGGCGTGCACAGCGGTGTGAGCGCGGTGCAGCGCCAGTTCCTGGGCGTGGGCGGCGTAGGTCACAAACGCCCGCAGATGCCCCGTCCCTCGGTCGGCGTCGCTGCTCATCAAGTGCTTCCACACCTCGAACCACAACGTGTTGCGCTGATCGGCCGGTGGGCTGACATCCACCGGAGCCGGGGGCACCATCTCGACCAACCCTAGGTCGCTGGCCAACGCGAGGCGGGCCGCATCCGCGGGCGCAACCACTTCTAGCCGCGAGCGGCCCTGCATCTTGCCGCTGGCCGGGATGTCCTCGTCAGCGATCAACTTCCTCGGGGCGCCGGGATCGATGCCCTTGAAATGCTCCTCCTTAGCGATGACCACCCGCAGCGTGGTGTCGTGGTGGGCCGCCCAGCCCTGCAGAGCAAGGTTGGGGTATGTCGCCCAGCGGGCACGCTGCTCCACCGCGATGGTGTCGTCGGCAGAGGCCATATTGGCTTGGGCAGGCAAGGTGACCGCTTCAGGGAGATACGCCAGGCCGTAGCTGTTGGCCAGCACTATCTGGCCGTCAGCGGTCACCGCGGTCATCCAGAAGAAGTTGTAGTCGGCCTTGTTGACTACGTCTTCAGCATTGAGCGCTGCGGCGACGCGGTAGGCGAACTGAACATCACCGTCGCCGCGGCCGCGGGTGGCGTCGGCGATCGCGTCTTTTTGCGCCCGCGCCGCCGACACCGGGATCGGGGCCGGCGCAGCCTCAGCCTGCGACGACACGAACGAACCACCCACCCCAACGCGGCCTCCACCGGTGGTCGACGCCGGATGCACCCCCGGGCCCCCCGAGCCGGTTGTAACTGCGCCCGGCGTGCCCCCGCCCGTGGCCGAGACGGGCGCTGCCGGGTGCGGGGTCGCCGGCGGCAACAACGGCATCGACGACGGCGCGCTCGCCCCGGCATCCGACATCACCGGCGCGCTTATCGCCCCGCCGCCACTATGACCACCACCAATACCGCCGACACCGCCGGCGGCCGAGCCAGCCGCCGGGGCTGGCGTCGCCGAAGTCTCCGGAGTGACGGGCGGGCTCAGGGCCGCCGCCGGCGCCACCATCGCCGCGTTCGCTGCTGCCGCATTTGCCGCCGCAGCCAGCGGCGCACCGGGCGCCGACAGGCCACCCTGCCCAGCCCCGGCCTGCGCCAGGTTCGACCCGTCCGCGCCACGACCCTCCCAGGCCGGCGCCCCCACATTCTGCTGCCCGCCCGGTTGGCCGCCGAACACGCTGCCCAGCGAACCCAACGGACTGCCACCGCCCCCGGACGGAGAACCGCCACCGCCGGAGGTGCCCAAGGCGCTCAACGAGGGAACATTGAAGGCTGGCGCGTCCACACCCCGCGGCACGCTTTGCGACGGTATCAGCTGCGGACCGCCAGGAGCTGGCTCCGGTCCGGACGGCTGACCAGCGTAAGCAGCAGGAGTAGCACCAACGCCAGCGTGATCCCCTGCACTAACAGCACCCACCGGCGATCCACCCGGCCGGCCAGGGGAACGAACTGCAGTAGCACCCACCCCGGCGTGATACCCCGTACCACCAGCACCCACCGGCGATCCACCCGGCCGGCCAGGGGAACGAACTGCAGTACTACCCACCCCGGCGTGATACCCCCTACCATCCTGAGCCATCGCTGTTGGCGGGTTCGTTGGCGTCGGAACTCGGCCGTTGACTGGCGGCGGCGCTTTTTGGTTGAGCAGACGCTGCAGTGCGTTGGCCGGCGGTTCCCAGGTGGCGCTGGACGGGACATTAGCGGCAGCCGCAAGCACATCGTCCGCATTTTCGCCGTGTACCTGCTTGACCAAAGCGTCGATCGCATCAACCTGGTCTTGGGCATCGCTATCCGAGTCGTCTTCTGTACTTGCGATATCTTGCTGGGCTTGGCTTACCCGCTCGGCGATCGTTGCCTTGGTCTTTCCAACGGTATCTGCAACATTCTGATACCAGGTGATGGTTTTGACGAGGTTGTATTGCATCGCGGTCAACTCGTTGACGACCTCGCCGAGTTTGCCACTTGCGGCTTTCGCCGCGCCGCCCTCCCAGACACCGTCGCCGAAGATCTCGGACTCCTCATGCTGGAGCCCCTCTAACGACGTTGTCAGCTGCTGCAGAGTGCGAGTCCATTCCCGCGCCCGGTCAAACAGGCTCTGCTCATCGACTTCGACCCACCCGCCGGGCTCGAGCATCTGATCGGCGTACTCACCGGTCGGCTTGACAACGCTCATGGCTCAGCCCCCCGCAGCCTGGCAGGCTTGGTTGATCGCACCTGTCGTGTAGGAGGCGCTTTGATTGAGATACTCGTCGGCCGGGACGTAAGTCGGAATCCCCTGAACATAGGCGCGAGTGTATTGCGCGGACAATTCCGCGAAATCCTCTAACACGGGGTTGCCGCTGCGCCGGCCCAACCCCTGTTTCTTATCGGCCAAGGACGTCATCACCGGGACGACGGCGTCGTTGAGCGCCTTTTGTTCCGGACTCCACTGGCTTGCCGGGATATTCGAATCCGTCTTCTGCCAGTCGGCGATGGCCGCATCGAATTCGGGCACCATGGCCTCCCAGCCCTTGCAGATCGGGTTGCCGGTGGTCAGGAAACGCCGCGGCTCGGCCGGATTCCCTAGCGGCGCCACCCGCGTCGGCGGGGCCGGCGCGGCCACCAGCGGCCCGCGTGCCCCGGCCGAACCATAGGTGATGGCGTCGCAAATCGCCCCTATTGCGGCTGTTGCGGTAGTCGTCACCAGTGCCAGGTGGTCGTCGTTGGCCGCGTAGTCCGATATGCGCTTTGCGTATGCGCGCCAGTAGGCGATGGTCTGTTCGTAGAGTTCGCGCATCACCCGATGCGGCGTCAGCTTGGCCAACGCCACAGTCTGATCAGCCGCATGACGCATCGCCGCACCGACCGCCTCAAACTGCGCACGCTGCTCAGAGCGCCAATCAGACGCTGGAACAGCCGGATCCCTTTTGTCCCAGCCGTTCTGCTCGGTCACGGCCAAAGCGTTGATGATGGGGGTCCACGGCGCACAGCTGGGGTCTTCGGTAATCACCGTCACCGGGCCGGTGTCATCAGCGCTGGCGATACCCGAGGCCGCGCCTGCCGTCGACCCCTTCGAGTCTCCGCCAGAGGTCGAGCGCAGCACGACAACCGTCACCGCAACCGAGACTGCGACGATTACAAGACCCGCCACCCCCAGCAGCACCCACTTGGCGCCGCTGCCTCTAGGTGGTGGCCCCGGGGGTGGGTACCAGGGCTGCGGGTATCCCGGCGGCGGCGGGCCCAAGGGCTGGCCGCTCGGCGGCGGCTGCCAGGCGCCCGGCTGCGGGGGCACACTCATCCAAACACCTCCATGTGCCTCACCTTCACACCCCAACAGGCAAGGGCCTGCAGGCGATCCGGAAACGCGACCCAAACAAGACTCCAGCTTAAGCCAGCGATCGCCGAACCCGATGCGGCAATTCAAACCCGACCGCACCGTGCTGCGGGCCAGTCGCGCATTACGAACCCGATCGTGTTTTGCGGTCGGCTGTCTGGTTGGGCGGCTTTACACTGGAACCCCCAGTCCTGGCTCGTCGGAAGGGGTGACCGGGTGGGCGCACTGGACGCCTTCATGTCGACTTGGTCCAATGCGCGCGTCACTCTCGGCGAAGGCACTCCCCAAGACGGTGCCCCGTTCGACCGCAGCGCCCAGCTGCGCCAGCTGCAGGCCAGCGTGCGCGCCGCCGCCCCCGGCGATCGTTGGACCGGTGCGGCCTCTGATGCCTACGCCGATGCCAACGACGTCCAAGCCCGGGCGCTGGGGCGCATGGCCGTCCTCGACCAGCGCCTCGGCGCTGAGGTGGATCGCTCGGCCGCGGTGGTGACCGCGGGCCGGCGGAGCCTGGACGGGGTCAAGCAGTGGGTGCTCGATGCCGCGGCATCAGTTCCCCCCGGTGATGACCGTGAGCAGCAGCTGCTGCCGATCGCGCGCACAGGCATCGCTGATGTCGCCGAGGTGATCAAGCAGACCAACAGCGATCTCAACATCATCGGCGGGCGTATCCGTGCCATCGACCATGAATACCAAGAACTCGGCGGCGACAAAAAGGGTCCCGTGGACAAGGACGCCGACGACGTCCCCTACGACACCGGCTCAGAAATTCCCGTCGGCAAGGATCCCAAAGACGTCAAACGCTGGTGGACGTCGCTGCCGCCGGACAAGCAACAGCAGCTGCTGCGCGACTGGCCCGACAAACTGTGCAACCTCGACGGCATCCCCGTCGCCGCCCGCGATACGGCCAACCGGGCCATCATGGCGCACGACATCAACCGCGTCGCCGACGTGGCCAACGCGCGCGGGGTCAGCGTCGACGAGGTGTTGGCCCACCCCGACCTCTATGGGATGGCCGGGCCGATGATGGCCCGTTACCACAACGCACTGCAGGTTCAGCAGGCACTTGACACCCAACACCTCAACACCGGTGCGCCGACGTTTCTGCAGGTGTACCAACCCGAGGCGTTCAACGGTGACGGGCGGGCGGCCATCGCGATCGGCGATCCCGACCACGCCGCGAACACCGCGGTGGTGGTCCCCGGCACCGGCAACAGCGTCACCAACGGCTGGCTGGCCCACGACGATGCCACCAACCTATTTAAGGAGAGCAAGTGGGCCGATCCGAAAAGACCCACCGCGGTGGTGGCCTGGATGGGATACGACGCCCCCGACGCCCTATACGATCCGCGGATCGCGACGACGGGCCTGGCGCATCAGGGCGGTCAACTGCTGGCCGCCGACGTCAACGCGCTCAACGCCACCCACGACGGCGCCGGGCATATGACGGTGCTGGGCCACTCCTACGGGTCGACGACGGTGGCTGATGCCGCCGCCTGTTACGGGATGCACGCCGACGACGTGGTGCTAGTCGGCTGCCCGGGCACCGATCTCGCCCACAGCGCCGCTGACTTCCACCTCAACCCCGGCGGGCACCTCTATGTCGGCGCCGCCTCCAGTGACCCGGTCACCGAGTTCGGGCACATCCGGCAAATCCACGTGCCGGGAACCGATTTCACCGCATCACTGGGCGACGACCCCGCGACGGACGGGTACGGATCCACCCGCTTCAAAGCAGAGGTGCCCGGTTTGACGTTCCCGGTGGGTGACCACAGCTACTACTACCACGCTAAGAGCGAGTCACTGTTCAGCATGTCCGACATCGTGTCCGGGCACGGCGACGAACTGCAACGCGACGCCATGACCGCACGGCATCGGATCCCTATCCTGGGCGGCGACGTCGATCCCGAACTGCCTCGGCCCGGCACCTCCGGGCACACCCACCAGCACGAGTAGAACGAGTCGAAACCGTTATGCCCTACCGGATTACATCAGATGCGCGGTCTATAGCGATAACCGCCGCCTTGGCGGCGCTACTGTCAGGATGTGGAGTACTGAGCATGATCACCAACCACGGTGTGTCGAATCCACTGACACCCCAGCAATCCCAGGCCCAAGTCGTCGACGCCGCCAAGGAAATCGTCCACATCCTCGGACTGAAGCCCATCGAACCCGCGTTCTCGCACACCTCCTGCAACGACCAGGGTGACCCCCCCTTTCAAGGGAGTATGAGGATCGGGTACCCCAACGCGGCCAGCTTCGAAGCGTCGCAGGCCGAAATCGCCGACATGGTGCGCCGGCTGAAAAGCATCGGCTGGACCAGCCCGCCTGACGTGCACACCCACGGCACGGCACTCGAGAAAAACGGCGTCACCGCCATTTTCGGCCCTCAAAATGTCAGCACCTCGACCCGCGACCTCATTATCGAAGGTGAATGCCGCGACGTCACCACCACCAAACAGGACGCGAACCGCCCCCACATCGTCGACCTCTCAACGCAGTAGGCGACGCGCTTTTCCTGTTTCAGCGGCTAGACCGCCGCGGCAAGCTTGCCCGCCAAGCGCTCGACGTAGTCGGCCACCTCATCTTCGGACTTGTCGGGCAGTCCGAACAACACCTCGGTGACGCCGAGTTCGGCCCAGTGCGCCAACTTCTCCGGAATCGGCTTGACGTCCAGCGCCACGATTTGCGGCGCGCCGTCGCGGCCGGCGGCGGCCCAGGTGTCCTGCAGCAGCCGCACCGGGTCGTCGATGTCGAAGTCGCGGGGCGTGGTGATCCAGCCGTCGGCGCTGCGGGCGATCCACGCGAAGGTCTTCTCGGTGCCGGCCGCCCCGACCAGCACCGGGATGTGCGACTGCACCGGCTTGGGCCACGCCCAACTCGGTCCGAAGTTGACGAATTCGCCCTGGTAGGAGGCTTCTTCTTGGGTCCACAGCGCGCGCATCGCCTCGAGGTATTCCCGCAGCATGGTGCGGCGGCGGCCGAGCGGGACGCCGTGATCGGCGAGCTCATCGGTGTTCCAGCCGAACCCGACGCCCAGGCTGACCCGTCCGCCGGAGAGGTGGTCCAGGGTGGCGATGGATTTCGCCAGCGTGATCGGGTCGTGTTCGACCGGAAGCGCCACCGCGGTGGACAGTCGCACCCGCGACGTGACCGCGCACGCCGCGCCGAGGCTCACCCAGGGGTCCAGCGTGCGCATGTAGCGGTCGTCGGGCAGCGTCTCATCACCGGTGGTCGGATGGGCCGCTTCGCGCTTGACCGGGATGTGGGTGTGTTCCGGCACGTAGAACGTCCTAAACCCGTGCTTATCGGCGAGCGTGGCCGCCGCCGCCGGGGAGATTCCACGATCGCTGGTGAACAGCACAAGCCCGTAGTCCATGGATGAATTAGAACGTGTTCCAATCTTGCGGGCAACCACGGGGGTGGGGCCGGCTGCCAAGGCCTGCGCCGACGCCGTGCTCGAGATGGGCTAGCGTGGTGAATCGGCTCGCACCGCAAAGTCCGCGCAGGCCGCCGCGCACGGCGTTGATCCAGCGCTACCGGTAGCCTCGCGAGAAGCGGGCGCGGGAGTGACCAGTGCCGCTCGACAGTGGCGCCGCAACCGCACCGGAAGGCACAGGAGAAGCCATGACGTACCCGCCCGGCAACCCCGGATACCCCCCCGCGCAGTCGCCCGGCTCCTACGGAGCTCCCGCGTCGAGTTCATCCACGAATTCCGAAAGCTCCGAGGGCAACCTCAAGCACTACTTGACCATCGCGGTCGCGGTGCTGGGTGTGCTGACCTATCTGGCGAGCTACTTCCCGATGGTCTCCCGCATGCTGCCCAACGGCGACGAGCTCGTCGAGAAGGGCAGCACCCTGCCGATCGACCTGGTGTTGCTGGCCGGTGTGCTGGCCGGAGTCAACCTGTTGCCCAAAGCCAAGAACCACCTCGCCGCGGTGGCCACGGCCGCACTGTTGGGTTCGCTGCTGCTGATTCAGGACACCATCGACGCAACGGATCACGGCACCACCGGGCTGTGGATCGCGGTCACGGCCAGCGTGGTGCAGACAGCGCTGGCCATCGGCGCTCTTCTGCTGGACGCGGGGGTGATCACCGCGCCGGCCCCCCGCCCCAAGTACGACCAGTACTTCGGCCAGTACGGCGGCTACTACGGCCAGCAGCAAGGTCCTTACCAGCAGTCCGGCTACGGATCACAGTACGGCGGCTACCAGTCAGGCCCGACGACCGGCGGTTTCGGTGCGCAACCGGGACCGCAGTCCCAGCACGGATCGCCCACTCCGCCCACAGGTTTCCCGAGCTTCAGCCCGCCGCCGTCGTCTGGCTCCAGCGCCCCGGCGCAGGGCAGCGGCACCGACCAGGGCGGTTCCTCGCAGACCCCGCACTCCTACGGCTCGGGTCAGCAGCCGCAGGCGCCGTCCTCGCCGTCGGGCCCCGCGCAGTCCTGAGTGTGCGCGACCGCCAGCGTGGCGGGTCGCCAGCACGGCGAATCGGTCGGTAACGTCCTTCAACCGTGACCCCGGACAGTCGAACCCCGGGCGCCCGCCAGGCGCGTGACCTCCTGTGGGTTGCGTTCGGACCGGCGGTGGTGGCGCTGGTGGTCATCGCCGCGGTGACGTTGTTGCAGTTGGTGATCGCCAACAGTGACATGACCGGCGCGCTGGGCGCGATCGCCAGCATGTGGCTCGGCGTGCATCAGGTGCCGATCTCGATCGGTGGCCGCGAGCTGGGTGTGATGCCGCTGCTGCCGGTGCTGCTGATGGTGTGGGGGACTGCGCGCAGCACCGCGCACGCCACCCTTCCGACGGCTTCGTGGTTCGTCACCCGATGGATCGTCGCGTCGGCCTTGGGGGGTCCGCTGCTGTTCACCGCGATCGCGCTGGCCGTCATCCATGACGCGTCCTCAGTGATCACCGAACTGCAGACACCCGACGCGTTGCGCGCCTTCACCAGCGTGCTGGTGGTGCATGCCATCGGCGCGCTGATCGGGGTGGGGTCAAAGGTCGGCCGCCGGGCACTCGCCGCGTCGCCGCTGCCGGATTGGCTGCCCGACTCGTTGCGCGCGGCCGTGGCCGGCGTTCTCGCACTGCTCGGGCTGTCCGGCATGATCGCGGCCTGTTCGCTGGTCGTGCACTGGGCGACGATGCAGGATCTGTACGGCATCACCAACTCGATCTTCGGCCAGTTCAGTCTGACGCTGCTGTCGGTGCTCTACGCGCCCAACGTGATCGTGGCGACCGCCGCAATGGCGGTGGGATCGAGCGCCCACCTGGGGTTTGCGACGTTCAGCTCGTTCACCGTCTTCGGCGGTGACATCCCTGCGCTGCCGGTGCTGGCCGCGGCGCCGCACCCGCCGCTGGGCCCGGTGTGGGTGGCGCTGCTGATTGTCGGGGCGTCCTCGGCGGTGGCGCTCGGGCAGCAGTGTGCGCGACGGCCGCTTCCGCTGTCGGACGCGATGGCCAAGGTCGGCATTGCGGCACTGGTGGCGGCGCTGACCCTGGCGCTGCTCGGTTACGCCGGCGGCGGCCAGCTCGGCAACTTCGGCGGGGTCGGAATTGACCAGGGAACTTTCGGTTTCGCGGTCTTCCTGTGGTTCACCTCGATCGGCGCGCTCACCGTCGTGCTGGCCGGCGGAATCAGACGTCGTCCGCGCAAGTCCAGGCCGGTCCCCGTTGCGCCGGCGCGCGCCGAGCCGCCGGTGCCGGTCGACCCGCTGGTCGGGGCCGGCGACACCGATGCGGAGCCGTCGGGCGTCGATCCGCCTCACGATGACGACCGCTAGGCTCTGACCTGTGCAGCAGTCGTTCCGTGTGCCTCCCAGCGCACCGGCACGAGTGGTGGTGCTGGCATCGGGCACCGGTTCACTGTTGGCGTCGCTACTGGATGCCGCCGTCGACGACTACCCGGCCCGGGTGGTGGCCGTCGGCGTCGATCGCGACTGCGCGGCCGTCGACATCGCCGCCGCGGCGTCGCTGCCGTCCTTCACCGTGCGATTGACCGACCACCCGCACCGTGCCGCCTGGGACGCCGCGCTCACCGAGGCCACCGCCGAGCATTCGCCGGACCTCGTCGTGTCCGCCGGCTTCATGAAACTTCTTGGATCGGAATTTCTTTCGAAATTCGTCGGCCGCACGATCAACACCCACCCGGCGCTGTTGCCGTCGTTTCCCGGCGTGCACGGGGTGGCCGAGGCGCTGGCCCACGGCGTCAAGGTCACCGGATGCACGGTGCATCTGGTCGACGCCGGCACTGACACCGGCCCGATCCTTGCCCAGCAGGCTGTCCCGGTGCTCGACGACGACGACGAAGAGACCCTGCACGAACGCATCAAGGTCGCCGAACGGCGACTCTTGGTGGATGTGATAGCCGCGGTGGCGACCGGCGGCGTGACCTGGAGCGGACGAAAGGCGACTATCGGATGAGTACTGCCGGCGACCAGAGGCGGCCGATCCGCCGCGCGCTGATCAGCGTCTACGACAAGACCGGTCTGGTCGAGCTCGCTAAGGGGCTGGCCGACGCCGGGGTGGAGATCGTGTCGACCGGATCGACTGCGAAAACCATTGCCGACAGAGGGATTCCGGTGACCCCGGTGGAGGAGGTGACCGGTTTCCCCGAGGTGCTCGACGGCCGGGTCAAGACCCTGCACCCCAGGGTGCACGCCGGCCTGCTGGCCGATCTCCGCAAACCCGAGCATGCCGCCGCACTCGACCAACTCGGCATCGCGGCCTTCGAGTTGGTGGTGGTCAACCTGTACCCGTTCAGTGAGACCGTCGAATCCGGCGCGGGCGTCGACGAATGTGTCGAGCAGATCGACATCGGCGGCCCGTCGATGGTCCGCGCGTCGGCCAAGAACCACCCCAGCGTCGCCGTGGTGACCGACCCGCTGGGCTACGACGGCGTACTGGCCGCGGTGCGCGCCGGCGGCTTCACGCTGGCCGAGCGAAAGAAGTTGGCGTCGTTGGCATTTCGGCACACCGCTGAGTACGACGTCGCAGTGGCCGGCTGGATGGAATCGACGCTGGCGCCCGAGGAGCCGGCCGCGTCCTTCCCGGCGTGGCTGGCCGGGACGTGGCGACGCTCGACCCAACTCCGCTACGGCGAGAACCCGCATCAGCAGGCCGCGCTCTACGTCGACGACAGCGGCTGGCCCGGCCTGGCGCAGGCCGAGCAGCTGCACGGAAAAGATATGTCGTACAACAACTTCACCGACGCCGATGCGGCCTGGCGGGCGGCCTTCGACCACGACGAGATCTGCGTCGCGATCATCAAACACGCCAACCCGTGTGGCATCGCCGTCTCGGCCGAATCGGTGGCCGACGCACACCGCAAGGCCCACGAATGCGACCCGCTCAGCGCATTCGGCGGGGTGATCGCGACCAACACCGAAGTCAGCGTCGAGATGGCCGAATACGTCAGCACGATCTTCACCGAGGTGATCGTCGCGCCGGCCTACGCGCAGGGCGCCGTCGAGGTGTTGGCCCGCAAGAAGAACATCCGGGTGTTGCTGGCCGCTCAGCCGGAGGGTGACAGCACTGAGCGGCGGCAGATCAGCGGCGGGCTACTGGTGCAGCAGCGCGACCGGATCGACGCGCCCGGCGACGACCCGAACAACTGGACGCTGGCGGCCGGCGAGCGGGCCGACCCGGCCACCCTGGCAGACCTGGCGTTCGCCTGGCGAACCTGTCGTGCGGTGAAATCCAACGCGATCGTGATCGCCGGCGGCGGCGCCACCGTCGGTATCGGCATGGGCCAGGTGAACCGGGTGGACGCGGCCCGGTTAGCCGTCGAGCGTGGGGGAGATCGGGTGCGCGGCGCGGTTGCCGCCTCCGACGCCTTCTTCCCGTTCCCGGACGGCCTGCAGACCCTGGCGGCTGCCGGCGTGAAGGCGATCGTGCATCCGGGCGGTTCGGTGCGCGACGACGAAGTGACCGCCGCCGCGGCAGAGGCCGGCGTGACGCTCTACCTGACCGGTGCGCGGCACTTCGCCCATTAGGCAGCTCACGCGGCGCAGTCGTCCTGCACGGTCGTCGCGTACCGGACGAACGCCGCGACCTCCTCGACCGCGCGGCGGGCGTCGGGGTTGACGTCGAAGCTCAGCTGGAACATGTGCATTGCCTTGTGCCACTGCTGAACCCAGACTTCGACGTGCTGCGCGCGTAGTTGCTCGGCGAACACGACGGTGTCGTTGAGCAGCATCTCGTGGGTTCCCGCCTGCAGCAAGAACGGGCCCAGTCCCCGCAGGTCGGCTTCGGGTGGCATCAGTGGCGGGGGCCGGGTGCCGTTCACGGTGGCGAACACGTCGTAGATGAACTTGACCGTCATGAAGGGGAACATCACATCGCGGTGGTTCTTCATCGCCCGGTACTTCAGATCCATGTCCGACGACGTCAGCGGTGACATCAGCACCTGTCCGGCCGGCACCGGCAACCCGCCGTCGCGCGCCGCCAAGGCGACCTCGGCGGCCATCAGGCCACCGGCCGAGTCGCCGGCCAACACGATGCGCTCGGGCGCGAACCCCTGCGCCAACGCGAAGCGGTAGCCGTCCAACCCGTCGGCGACGGCTTCCTCGATGCTGGCCTGCGGTGCCAGTCGATAGCCGACATTGAGCACTTTGGCGCCGGTGGCCTGCGACAGCCGGCTGACGAAGCGGCGATGGGAGTTGAGCCCTAGGGTCACCAGCGCCGAGCCGTGGAAGTAGACGATCAGCGACTCTGCGGCGCGAGCCTCGGGGGCGACCACCCATTCGGCGGGGCAGTGCGGCAGGGCGACGCGTGCGACTTCGGTGCCGGGCAGCGGCCGGATGAGCTTCAGCGGACCGTCGATGCCGTCGAGGCGTACCCGCTGCAGGGCGGCGGGGTGGAGGCGATTGACGACCAAACCGATCAGGGTGAGCAGGCCCAGCACCGGCCGGACGAAGATCGCGGTCAGCATGGAGAGCAGGCTGGACTGCCACGAGGCGGGGCCGAAGTGTGCGGTTTCGGGTCGTTCACGCCAGTCGAGAGACATCACGGTACGTCAGCGTATCGGTTAGCCGGACCTCGACGACTGTGGGCTTCGCAGGAAACTGCGCATCGAGTTGTCTGGGCCACTCGAAAACGCGTACTCGAACGCCGATCGACCTTCTGGCAAAGTGCCGCAAAGTGCTGACCGGGCTGTCATAAAGCTCTTCCGCGCAAGATCGGATCGCCGTAGAGTCACAATTCGGGCACGTCAACCGGGGCGAGTCCGGTGCAATTCGAAAGGTATTCGAGAGGAAATAATGCGTGCGATAACAAAAAGAACAGCGTCGTTCTCCATCGCCCTGACAGCATTCGCACTGCTCGGTGCGGGATGTCACCAGTCGAACAACTCGAGCAGCTCCTCGTCGAGTTCGGCGGCGTCCTCGTCCTCGTCCGCGATGACGTCCTCGGCTGCCATGGCGCCGTCGACCAGCGCGGCGGCCATGCCCAGCCCGACGCAGATCGCCGGCAAGAACGGCACCATGTACACCATCGAGGGACCGATCCTGGCGAAGTACGACAGCCTTACCGAAGAGCAGAAAAAGGATCTGGGTGCGCCCTACGACAACCAGAAGAACACCGCCAACAACACCGGCGTCTACCAGCAGTTCGACGGTGGCGTCCTGATCATGCAGAATGGCGGTCCCGTCTATATCGTCTGGGGCAAGATTCGCGACGCCTGGAACGAGAACCAGGCCTCGCAGGGCAAGCTTGGCTACCCGACCGCTGATGAGATGAAGGAGCCGGACGGCACCTACAAGTCGACGTTCGAACACGGCACCATCACCTGGAAAGAAGGCGAAGAGCACGCCACGGTGACGATGAGCTAGTCGCTCATATCTCACCTCGAAAGACCGGGCAGTCCCAGCGATTGCCCGGTCTTTGCGTTTGTCAGTAGCGTGGTGTGGTGACCGCTGCGAACACTCTGCCCCGCACCGTCGGCGAACTGCGTGCCGCCGGGCACCGCGAACGGGGCGTCAAGCAAGAAATCCGGGAAAACCTGCTGGCCCGCCTCAGCGAGGGTGCAGAAGGTGGAGCCATCTGGCCGGGCATCCTTGGCTTCGAGGACACCGTGTTGCCGCAATTGGAGCGGGCGCTGATCGCCGGTCACGATTTCGTGCTGCTGGGCGAGCGCGGGCAGGGCAAAACCCGGTTACTACGGGCATTGACCGGCCTGCTCGACGAGTGGACGCCGGTGATCGCCGGCGCCGAACTCGGTGAGCACCCCTACAGCCCGATCACCCCGGCGTCGATCCGCAAGGCCGCGACACTCGGCGACGATCTACCGATCGAGTGGCGACACCGCAGCCAGCGCTACACCGAGAAGCTGGCCACCCCCGACACCAGCGTTGCCGACCTGGTCGGTGACATCGACCCGATCAAGGTCGCTGAAGGCCGGAGTCTGGGTGACCCGGAAACCATTGCCTACGGCCTGATCCCGCGGGCGCACCGCGGCATCGTCGCGGTCAACGAGCTGCCCGACCTGGCCGAGCGTATCCAGGTGTCGATGCTCAACGTGATGGAGGAACGCGACATCCAGGTCCGCGGCTACACGCTCCGATTGCCGCTCGACGTGCTCGTCGTGGCCAGCGCCAACCCCGAGGACTACACCAACCGCGGTCGGATCATCACCCCGCTCAAGGACCGGTTCGGCGCCGAGATCCGCACGCACTACCCGCTGGAACTCGACGCCGAAGTCAGCGTGATCGTGCAGGAGGCGCACCTGAGCGCGCAGGTGCCGGCGTACCTGACCCAGGTGATCGCCAGGTTCGCCCGCTACTTGCGTGAATCCAGCTCGGTCGATCAGCGGTCCGGGGTCTCGGCGCGCTTCGCCATCGCCGCCGCCGAGACCGTCGCGGCCTCCGCCCGGCATCGGGGCGCGGTGCTGGGGGAGACCGACCCGGTGGCCCGGGTGGTCGATCTGGGCACGGTGATCGACGTGCTGCGCGGCAAGCTCGAGTTCGAGTCCGGCGAAGAAGGCCGCGAGCAGGCGGTGTTGGAGCACCTGCTGCGCCGCGCCACCGCCGACACCGCGTCGCGCGCGCTCGGCGGCATCGACGTCGGCCCGCTGGTGTCCGCGGTCGAGGGCGGTTCGGCGGTGACCACCGGTGAGCGGGTGTCGGCCAAGGACGTGCTGGCGGCGCTGCCGAACCTGCCGGTCATCGATGCGATCGCGGCACGACTCGGCGCCGAATCCGAGGGCGAGCGCGCTGCCGCGCTCGAATTGGCTTTGGAGGCATTGTATTTGGCCAAGCGCATCGACAAGGCTTCCGGGGAAGGCGAAACCGTCTATGGCTGACCCGCTCAGGGCGCACTCCCACAGGTATTCGGCGTACACCGGCGGACCGGATCCGTTGGCGCCGCCGGTGGATCTCCGCGAGGCGCTCGAACAGATCGGGCAGGACGTCATGGCCGGCACCTCGCCACGCCGAGCGCTGTCGGAGCTGCTGCGCCGCGGCACCAAGAGCGTGACCGGGGCCGACCGGCTGGCCGCCGAGGCGAACCGGCGTCGTCGGGAGTTGTTGCGCGAGAACAACTTGGACGGCACGCTGCAGGAGATCAAAAAGCTGCTCGACGAGGCGGTGCTGGCCGAACGCAAGGAACTGGCCCGCGCGCTGGACGACGACGCCCGCTTCGGTGAACTGCAATTGGATTCGTTGTCGCCGTCGCCGGCCAAGGCGGTGCAGGAACTCGCGGAATACGGCTGGCGCAGCGACGAGGCCCGGCAAAAATACGACCAGATCAAGGATCTGCTCGGCCGCGAGATGCTCGACCAGCGCTTCGCCGGCATGAAGGAAGCCCTGGAAGGGGCCACCGACGAGGACCGTCAGCGGGTCACCGACATGGTCAACGACCTCAACGACCTGCTGGACAAACACGCCCGCGGCGAAGACTCTGCGCAGGACTTCCAGGACTTCATGGACGCCCACGGCGAGTTCTTTCCGGAGAACCCGCAAAACGTCGAGGAGTTGCTCGACTCGCTGGCCAAACGGGCCGCCGCCGCTCAGCGGTTCCGCAACAGCCTGAGTCCGGGTCAGCGCGCCGAGCTGGATGCGTTGGCGCAGCAGGCATTCGGATCGCCGGACTTGATGCAGGCACTGGGCCGGCTGGACGGTCACTTGCAGGCGGCCCGGCCCGGCGAAGACTGGGACGGCTCGTCGGAGTTCAGCGGCGACAACCCGCTCGGGATGGGTGAGGGCGCGCAGGCGCTGTCCGATATCGCCGAGTTGGAGCAGCTCGCCGAGCAGCTCTCGCAGAGCTATCCGGGCGCGACCATGGACGATGTCGACCTCGACGCGCTGGCCCGCCAGCTCGGCGACCAGGCCGCCATCGACGCCCAGACGCTGTCCGAGCTCGAGCGTGCGCTGGTCAACCAGGGTTTCCTGGACCGCAACTCGGACGGGCAGTGGCGGCTCTCGCCCAAGGCGATGCGACGGCTCGGCGAGACGGCGTTACGCGACGTGGCACAGCAGCTTTCCAGTCGTCATGGCGAACGTGAACTGCGTCGGGCCGGTGCCGCCGGTGAGCTGACCGGCGCCACCCGGCCCTGGCAGTTCGGCGACACCGAGCCGTGGAACGTCACCCGGACGTTGACCAACGCGGTGCTGCGGCAGGCCGGAACGTTGACGGACACAGCGGGCTCCGCGATTCGGGTCACCGTCGACGACGTCGAGGTGTCTGAGACCGAGACCCGCACCCAGGCCGCGGTGGCGCTGCTGGTGGATACCTCGTTCTCGATGGTGATGGAGAACCGCTGGCTGCCGATGAAGCAGACCGCGCTGGCGCTGGACCACTTGGTGCGCACCCGGTTTCGTTCGGATGCGTTGCAGATCATCGCGTTTGGCCGCTATGCCCGAACGATGACCAGCGCCGAGTTGATGGGACTCGAGGGTGTCTACGAGCAGGGCACCAACCTGCATCACGCGCTGGCGCTGGCCGGCCGGCACCTGCGCCGGCATCCCAACGCCCAGCCTGTCCTGTTGGTCGTCACCGACGGCGAGCCGACCGCGCACCTCGAAGACGTCGACGGCACCGGGCGCTCCTCGGTTTTCTTCGACTACCCGCCGCATCCGCGGACCATCGCCAACACCGTGCGCGGCTTCGACGAAATGGCCCGATTGGGCGCACAGGTGACCATCTTCCGGTTGGGCAACGATCCTGGACTGGCTCGGTTCATCGACCAGGTCGCGCGCCGGGTCGAGGGCCGGGTGGTCGATCCCGATCTGGACGGGCTGGGCGCGGCGGTGGTCGGTGACTATCTGCGATCCCGCCGACGGTAGCTAGCTGCGGTTCTTGCGGTTCTTGCGCTTGATGCCGACGCCGCCCCACAAGGAGAAGCCGCTGATCCGTACGGTCGGCGCGCCGGGTGTGCCCTGGCCCTCGACGTCGTGGTCGAACCCGCCCATCACGCCGTGGCCGTTGATCTCGACGTTGACTTCGGGCGGCAGCAGGATGGTCTGCCCACCCATGATCGACGTGGCATGAATCTCGACGTCGGTCGACGTGAAGTCGGCGTAGCGCAGGTCGATCACACCGCCACCCCACAGCGCAAACGTGGTCAGCTTCTTGGGCACGTTCCACCGGCCGCGGCGCTGGAACGCGCTCATGATCGCCAGCAGCAGCATTGACGGTGCGGGTTTGGTGGCACCCCCGCGCTGCGGGCTCACCGACGACCCGAGCAGGTCCGACCGTAACTGGTCGAGTTCGTCGTAGGTCTGCGCCGCGTAGGCCTTGGTGAGCCGGTCCTCGTATTCGCTCATCTGCAGCTGGCCCTGAGCAGCAGCATCGGTGAGTAGTTGCGCCACCTGGATACGGTCGGTCTCGGCGGCACGCGTCTGTGCGTCCGGCCGGTCGCGCGCTCCTCGTTGCGCTGACTTGCTCATCAATGACGAGCCTACGACGAAGAGTTTTCGCCGCAAGGGATCTTCGCCAAACTGTTGCGCCACCCTCAGACTTCGCTCAGCTGTGCGCTGCCTCGCTGTCCTGCGCGGCCCGGGCCGACCGGCGGGCGAGCCGATCGTAAATGGGTTGCGATCGCAGCGCGACGGCCACCAGCATCGCGATCGCGCACGCGCCGAGCATGGGTGGCAGTTGGTTGGTGGTGCCGGTCATCTCGGTGGCGAGAATGAGTCCGGTCACCGGAGCGTGCACCGACGCGCTGAAGAAAGCGGCCATCCCGATCAGCGCGCACGCGGCCAGGCTCGGCGCGGCATGCGGAGTCAGATGTTGCGCGACGAGCCCGACGGCCAACCCGGACTGCGACCCGAGGACCAGCATGGGCGCGAACAGTCCGCCGGGGGTGGCAGCGGCATACGAGACGACGCCGAGCACGAACCGCAGCACGAGCACTCCGGTGAGCGCGAGAAGTGCGCCATGGCCGAGCAGCGCCTGCTGGGTCAGGTTGTCGCCGGCGCCGGCCAGATCCGGCGCCACCCAGACCAGCAGCCCGACCAGTGCGCCGGTCGCGGCGGCGCGGACCTCTTTGGGCAGCCGGCTGGCGTCGGCCCGTTTCAAGGCCAGCATCAGCGCCCCGTTGTAGAGCACGCCGAGCGCTCCGGTGACGATCCCGATTGCGACCACCCAGCCTGACTCCACCAACCGCGGTTGGGCCACTGCGGTCATGGCCAACTCATATCGTGAGTGCACCAGCAGATGGGCGGCGGCAAATCCGGATGCAGACGCGACGAAGGTGGCGATCGTGGTGCGTGGGTCAAAGCGCTTGACAAGCTCCTCGAGGACGAAGACCCCGCCGGCGATGGGAGCGTTGAATGCGGTGGCAAGCCCCGCGGCAGCGCCCCCGGCCACCAGGATGCGCAGGTCCGCCAGGTTGCGCCGGGTGAGGGTGGCGACGATGACCGCCGCGGTCCCGCCCATCTGGACCGACGGGCCCTCCCGGCCGAGAGCCATCCCGCTGCCGATGGCCAGCAACCCGCCGATGTACTTGACCGGCAGGATCCGGAATCGGTCGGGCCGCACCCGGCCGTCGGCGATCGCTTCGATGCGCGGGATACCGCTGCCCTCGGCGTGCGGTTCGACCCGGTGCACCAGGGCTGCCGCGGCCGCGGCAGCGGTCATGCAGACGAGCACGACGATGACCAGTCCCACCCAGCTGCCGTGCGCCCATGCGGCCAGGCTGTCGCGCAGTCGGCCGCCACGCAGCAGCAGCAGCTTGAAAGTTGCGGCGCTGAGCCCGGTGAGCACGCCGACCAACCCGGCGGCGACCACGAAGCCGATCAGGCTCTCGGCGCCTTCGCCGCGGCTGTCTACCGGACGGGTAGTTGGGCGTTGCCATCCGGTGAAAAGGCTGCGAAGCACATCCCGCCAACCCTTGTGTGTGTCATCGTCCACCCACCCTGCCTATACGAGGCGGCGAAGGCCCGCTAACGCGGGGGTCATCGCTGATCCGTGATTCAGCTCGGGGGCCGGTTGGCGCAATTAATCACTCTGCGGGCGCGGAATGGTGAGACAGGCTGGCTGACGTCGCTGCTGGCGACGCCAGGACGGAGATCGGACCCGTTCGCTCGAACAGCGCAAGCTTGACGTCCGCGGCGTTCAGATAACCATGCTGACGAACGATCGCGTCAAGGTCGTCGTCGGTGAGTCCGCAGCGCCGAAGGTTACGGTGGTTGACCTTGCCATCGTGAATCAGTACCCGCAGTGGGGGATCCACGAGGCGCTTGAGGCCCGGCACGAACCGAAGCCTGCTCACCGTCACGTTGACCGCGATCAGTGTCAGTACCGCGGTGGCGGCGTGGATCCATGACGTATCGGTTGCGGTCGCGGCACGCCCGATCACAGACCCGCACACGACCGCCGTCAGCCAGTCGATCGGCGTGAATTGGGCGATCGCGCGGCGCTGCAGGAAACGAAAGGCCAAAGCGGTGGTCACGAACAGCGCCAAGGTTTTGGGAACGGTATACACCACCGACTCCCAGCCATCGATCAAGACGTGCGTGATCCCGTTCATCGCTACGATTGTGCTATCCGAATGCGGCGCAGCCAAACGGCGCGGTGTCGAACTCGATCCGTGCTTGCACCGGGGCCGGCGACGGTGGCAGCGGCCGAGTGGGCGAGCACGACGAAGGCGTCACGGTGAACCGTCACGGGGATGGTGTCAGGTCTGCCCGGACGCCCAGCTCGGCGGGCGCTTCTGCAGGAACGCCAACATGCCTTCGCGGGCTTCCTCGGAGACGAACAGCCGGGCCGACTCGGCGGCGAGCCGCTCGGCATCGCGGTCGAATCCCTCCAGCACGGCGGCGGTGGTCAGCGCCTTGGATGCCGCCAAACCCTGCGGCGAGCCACGGCCGATGTCGGCGACCAGCGACGCGACCGCGGCGTCGACGTCGGCCTCGGTGTCCACGGCCACCGTGATCAGCCCGATCGTCTCGGCGACCGCGGCGTCGAACGTCTCACCGGTCAGGTAGTAGCGCGCCGCCGCGCGGGCGGACAGCTTCGGCAGCAGCGTCAGCGAGATGATTGCCGGTGCGACACCGATGCGGGCTTCGGTCAACGCGAAGGTGCTGCGCGGTCCGGCGACGGCGATATCGCACGCGGCGACCAGACCCATGCCGCCGGCGCGGACGTGGCCGTCCACTGCGACGATCACCGGCAGCGGCGCCTCGACGATGGCGCGCAGCAGTTCCGCCATCTCCCGCGACCGCGCTGCGGTCGCCTCCGCCGGGTCGACGCCGGCTGCTTCGGACAGGTCGGCGCCCGCGCAGAAGGTTTTGCCGGTGTGGCCGAGCACGACGACCCGCACCGCGGGATCGCCCGCCGCGTCGCGCAGGCCCTGATGCAGTTGGTGGACCAACGTGCTCGACAGCGCGTTGCGGTTGTGCGGCGAGTTCAGCGTCAGCCGCGCGACCCGGCCGTCGACCGCATATTCGACGAGGGTGTCCATCAGTAGCTTCGCGGCAGGCCGAGCGATGTCTGCGCGACGAAGTTGAGCACCATTTCGCGGCTGACCGGTGCAATGCGGCCGAGCCGGGCTGAGGCCAGCATGGCGGCCACGCCGTACTCCTTGGTCAGTCCGTTGCCGCCCAGCGACTGCACGGCCTGGTCGACCGAGCGGGTAGCAGCCTCGGCCGCAGCATATTTCGCCATGTTGGCCGCCGTTGCAGCACCGGCGTCGTCGCCGTTGTCGTACAGCGTTGCGGCTTTCTGCATCATCAGCTTGGCGAGCTCGACTTCGATGTGGCACTGCGCCAACGGATGTGACAGACCCTGGTGCGAGCCGATCGGGGCGCCCCACACCTGACGGGTCTTGACGTAGTCGGCGGCCCGGTCCAGCGCGTAGCGGCCCATGCCGACCGAGCTTGCTGCACCCATGATCCGCTCGGGGTTCAGGCCCGCGAAAAGCTGTGCGATAGCTGCGTCTTCGGCGCCGACCAGGGCGTCGCTGGGTAACCGGACGTCATCGAGGAACACCTGGAATTGCCGTTCGGGGCTGATGATCTCCATGTCGATCGGGGTGTAGGTGAAGCCGGGGGAGTCGGTGGGCACCACGAACAGTGCGGGCCGCAGCTTGCCGGTCTTGGCCTCCTCCGAACGAGACACCACCAGCACCGCCTGGGCCTGGTCGACACCGGAGATGTAGACCTTCTGTCCCTTGAGGATCCAGTCGCTGCCGTCGCGGCGGGCGGTGGTGGTGATCTTGTGCGAGTTGGAGCCGGCGTCGGGTTCGGTGATAGCGAACGCCATCGTCAACGTGCCGTCGGCGATACCGGGGATCCAGCGCTTCTTCTGCTCGTCGGTGCCGAACTTGGCGATGATCGTGCCGTTGATGGCAGGCGACACCACCATCAACAGCAGCGCGCTGCCGGCGGCCGCCATCTCCTCCATCACCAGCGACAGTTCATACATGCCTGCGCCACCACCGCCGTACTCCTCGGGCAGGTTGACACCCAGGAAGCCGAGTTTTCCTGCCTCGGACCACAGTTCGTCGGTGTGCTGCTGTGCGCGAGCCTTCTTCAGGTAGTACTCGCTACCGTATTTGGATGCCCACTCGGACACCGACTTGCGCAGCGCTTGGCGGTCTTCGTTCTCGATGAAACTGCTGTCGGTCATGGCTATTCTCCTTCTAATTCGGGATCATGGGGCGCGTCCACGCGCGCCAGGACGGCGCCGACCTCGACCTGGTGGCCGGTGTCGACGTTCAGTTCTGCCAGCACGCCGTCGGACGGGGCGGTAATGGTGTGCTCCATCTTCATCGCCTCCAGCCAAATCAGCGGCTGACCGGCCGTGACCGTGTCGCCGACTGCGGCGCCGAGCCGAATGACGCTGCCGGGCATGGGCGCAATCAGCGAGCCCTTCTCCACGGCCGAACCCGGCTCGGGGAAGCGCGGCTGCGCGACCAGGTGAACCGGGCCCAGTGCGGAGTCGACGTAAACGGATGAACCTTGCGCACCGTAGCGCTTCACCGCGAAGCTGCGCGCCACGCCGTGGCCGTCGGTCAACACCACTTCGCCGGACGTCGCGGAGACCAGCTGTATCGACTCGTCACCCGGCAGTATCAATCCGGTTCGGCCGAAACGGTATTCGACGCGGTGCTGCACACCGCCGTCGTCGAGGTAAGTCTTGACCTGATAGCTCGACGCCAGGTTGCGCCAGCCGCTGGGAACAGCGCCCTGCACGGTTGCGCTGGAGCGGTTCTCGGCCGCATCAGCCAGCGCCGCGGCAACCACCGACAGTCGGACCGCGGTGTCGTCGGCCAGCGCAGCGGACAACTCCGTCAGGCCGTGCGCGTCGAAGAACGCGGTGTCGGTGGCACCGTCGAGGAATGCCTGATGCCGCAGCACGTTCACCAACAGGTCGCGGTTGGTGCGCAGACCGTGCAGCTGTGCCCGTGCCAGCGCGTCGGCCAGCACCAAAGCCGCTTGCCGCCTGGTCGGGGCGTAGGAGATCACCTTGGCCAGCATCGGGTCGTAGTGGATCGACACCACCGACCCGTCGACGATCCCGGAGTCCAGCCGGATTCCGGTGCGCGAGCCGAGCGTGGTGAATTCGGCTCGGGCCGAAGGAATATCGATGCGATGCACCGGGCCGGCCTGGGGCTGCCAGTTCTGCGCCGGGTCTTCGGCATACAACCGGGCCTCGATCGACGAGCCGTGCGCCACAGGCGGTTCGGCGTCCAGGCGACCGCCGTCGGCGATGGCGATCTGCAGCTCGACCAGATCGAGGCCGGTGGTCTCCTCGGTGACCGGGTGCTCGACCTGCAGTCGGGTGTTCATCTCCAGGAAAAAGAATTCGCCGTGATCGTCGGCGAGAAACTCCACCGTGCCCGCTCCGGTGTAGCCGATCGCGCCCGCGGCCAGCCGGGCGGCCTCGAACAGCCTGTCCCGCATCCCCGGGATGCGCTCTACCAGCGGCGACGGCGCCTCCTCGATGATCTTCTGGTGCCGGCGTTGGATCGAGCATTCCCGCTCGCCGACGGCCCATACCGTGCCGTGGGAATCGGCCATCACCTGGACTTCGACGTGGTGGCCGGTGGGCAGGTAACGCTCACAGAACACGGTCGGGTCGCCGAATGCGGACTGGGCTTCCCGCTGAGCGGCCGCGACTTCGCTTGGCAGCGCGTCCAACTGATCGACCACCCGCATGCCCCGCCCGCCGCCCCCGGAGGACGCCTTCACCAGCACCGGCAGCTGGGCGGCGGTGACGGTGTCGGGGTCGAGTTCCTCGAGCACCGGAACCCCGGCCGCCGACATCATCTTCTTGGATTCGATCTTGGAGCCCATTGCGCGCACCGCGTCGACCGGCGGGCCGATCCACGCCAGCCCGGCGGCCTGCACCGCGGCGGCGAAGTCGGCGTTCTCGGAGAGGAATCCGTAGCCTGGGTGTACCGCGTCTGCGCCGGCAGCCTTGGCTGCGGAGACCAGGGCCTCGGGGTTGAGATAGTCGCCCGCGTGCGGCAATCGCACCCGCGCATCCGCCTCTGCGACGTGCGGCGCGTTGGCGTCCGGGTCGGTGTAGACCGCGACGGTGCCCAGGCCCAGGCTGCGGCAGGTCGCGAACACCCGTCGGGCGATCTCGCCGCGATTGGCTACCAGTACTCGAGTTATAGGCATACGCGTCACATCCGGAAGACGCCGAAGGTCGACGTCCCCTTGATCGGGCCATTGGCGATGGCGGACAAACACATTCCCAGCACGGAACGGGTGTCCCGTGGATCGATCACACCGTCGTCGTAGAGCATCCCGGACAACACCATCGGCAGCGACTCGGCCTCGATCTGGCCTTCGATCGCGGCCCGCATAGCAGCATCAGCCGCCTCGTCGTATTTCTGACCGCGCGCCTCGGTGGCCGCCCGGCTCACGATCGACAACACCCCGGCCAGCTGCGCCCCACCCATCACAGCGGCTTTGGCGCTCGGCCAGGCGAACAGGAACCGCGGGTCGTAGGCGCGGCCGCACATGCCGTAATGGCCTGCGCCGTAGGACGCGCCGATCAGCAGCGAGATGTGCGGGACCGTCGAGTTGGACACGGCGTTGATCATCATCGCGCCGTGCTTGATCATTCCGCCTTCCTCATAGTCCTTGCCGACCATATAGCCGGTCGTGTTGTGCAGGAACAACAATGGCGTGTTCGAGCGGTTCGCCAGCTGGATGAACTGGGTGGCCTTCTGCGCCTCTCCGCTGAACAGCACACCGCGGGCGTTGGCCAGGATGCCCAGCGGGTAGCCGTGCAGCCGGGCCCAGCCGGTGACCAGCGACGAGCCGTACATCGCCTTGAACTCGTCGAATTCCGAGCCGTCGACGATGCGGGCGATCACCTCGCGAGGATCGAACGGGATCCGCAGATCGGCCGGGACGACGCCGAGCAGCTCCTCGGCGTCGAACAACGGCTCGGTCACCGGCGCGGGCGCCGGGCCCTGCTTGACCCAGTTGAGTCGCGCCACGATGCGACGTCCGATCCGGATCGCGTCGAGTTCGTCGACCGCGAAGTAGTCGCTCAAACCCGATACCCGGGAATGCATTTCGGCGCCGCCCAGTGATTCGTCGTCGGACTCCTCACCGGTGGCCATCTTCACCAGCGGTGGCCCGGCCAAAAACACCTTCGAGCGTTCCTTGATCATCACCACGTGATCGGACATGCCGGGCACGTAGGCGCCACCTGCGGTGGAGTTCCCGAACACCAGCGCGATAGTGGGGATGCCCGCTGCCGACAGCCGGGTCAGGTCGCGGAACATCTGGCCGCCAGGAACGAACACCTGCTTCTGGGTCGGCAGATCGGCACCACCGGATTCGACCAGAGATATCACCGGCAGCCGGTTTTCGAACGCGATCTGGTTGGCCCGCAGAATCTTGCGCAACGTCCACGGGTTGCTGGTGCCACCTTTGACGGTCGGGTCGTTGGCCACGACCATGCACTCGACGCCGTTGACCGGGCCGATCCCGGTGACCAGGCTGGCGCCCACAGCGAAGTCGCTGCCGTAGGCCGCTAGCGGGCAGAGCTCCAGGAACGGCGCGTCCGCGTCGACCAGCAGTTCGATCCGCTCGCGTGCCGTCAGCTTGCCTCGGTCATGATGTCGCTCAACATATTTCGTACCGCCCCCGGCCAGCGCCTTGGCCAGCTCGGCGTCGATCTCCTCGATCCGGGATTCCGCGGCCGACGCCGCCGCGGTGTAGGTGTCGCTCTTGGGGTCGAGTGTGGACTTGAGGGCGGTCATGACTGGAATCCCAACAGCTTGGCGGCCAGCGAGGTCAGGATCTCGGTGGTCCCGCCACCGATGCCCAGGATCCGCATGTCGCGGTATTGGCGTTCGATTTCCGACTCGGCCATGTATCCCATGCCGCCGAACAACTGGACGCCCTGGTTGGCCACCCACTCGCCGGCCTCTACGGCGGTGTTCTTGGCGAAGCACACCTCGGCGATCAGGTTCGTCTCGCCGGCCAGCTGCCGTTCGATGACGTGGTGGGCGTAGACGCGGGCGATGTCGATCCGCCGGGCCATCTCGGCCAGCGTGTTCTGTACGGACTGCCGGGAGATCAGCGGCCGGCCGAACGTTTCCCGGTCGCGGCACCACGCCGCGGTGATGTCCAGACAGCGTTGGGCGCTCGAATAAGCCTGTGCGGCAAGGCCGATACGTTCCGCGACGAACGCGTCGGCGATCTGGGCGAAACCGGTGTTCTCGGCGCCGACCAGGTTGGCCACCGGCACGGCTGCGTCGACGTAGGACAGCTCGGCGGTGTCCGAGGACCGCCAGCCCATCTTGTCCAGCTTGCGGCTCACCTCGAACCCGGGTGTGCCTTTTTCGACGACCAGCAGCGAAACCCCGTCCGCACCAGGGCCGCCGGTGCGGACCGCGGTGACGACGAAGTCGGCGCGCACCGCGGAGGTGATGTAGGTCTTGGCCCCGTTGACGATGTACCGATCGCCGGAGCGGGTCGCGGTGGTGCGCAGGTGCCCGACGTCGGAGCCGCCGCCGGGTTCGGTGATGGCCAGCGAGCCGATCAGCTCGCCGGCCAGGGTCGGGCGCACGAAGGTGTCGATCAGCCGCTGATCGCCGGAGGCGATCATGTGCGGCACCGCGATGCCACAGGTGAACAGCGACGCGAACACCCCGCCGGGCACCCCGGCCTGGTGCAGTTCCTCGCAGACGATCACCGCGTCGGCGCCGTCACCGCCGCCGCCGCCGACCTCCTCGGCGAAGTTCGCCCCCAGCAAACCGGCTTCTCCTGCGGCGCGGTGCAATTGGCGCGGCAGCTCGCCGCTGCGTTCCCACTCGTCGACGTGCGGCAGAATCTCCCGCTCGGCGAACGAGCGCACGGTCTTGCGGAGCGCCTCGCGCTCCGGCGTGGTCCAAATGCTCACAAAAACCCTTCTCTCACAGCAACACTGCTGGGATGTCGACGTGACGGCTGCGCAGCCACTCGCCCAGCCCTTTGGCCTGCGGATCGAACCGCGCCTGGTAGGCGACGCCCTGGCCGAGGATCTCTTCGATGACGAAGTTCAGCGCGCGCAGATTGGGTAGCAGATGCCGGGTCACCGGCAGATCGGCGGCCTCGGGCAACAACTCTCGCAGCAGTTCGACGGTCAGCGTGTGGGCCAGCCAGCGCCACTGCTCGTCGGTGCGCACCCAGACGCCGACGTTGGCCGACCCGCCCTTGTCACCACTGCGGGCGCCGACGATGCGGCCCAGCGGCACCCGTTGCGTCGGCCCGTCGGCCAACGGCTCCGGCAACGACGGGGCCGAAGCGGGTTGTAGCTCCAGAGTTTTGGTGGCACAGGCAATGTCAACGCGCGTGCCGTCGGCGTGCACGGCGGTGTGCGCCACCTCGGCGGCGTCGACATAGCCGGGCGTGTAGACCCCGTACACCTGGCCGTCTCCCGGCGGCGCGGTGACGGTGAAACCCGGGTAGCTGGCCAGCGCCAATTCGACTGCGGCCGAGGAGAATTGGCGCCCCACATTGGCCGGGTCGGGGTCGCGGACCACGCAGCGGAGCAGCGCGCTGGCCACTTCTTCGGTGTTGGCGTCGGCGTGGTCGGTGCGGGCCAGCGTCCACTCCAACTCCGCTGGTTTGACGCTCAGGGTGGATTCGAGCTGCCGTCGGACCAGATCCGCCTTGGCGTCGATGTCCAGACCGGTCAGCACGAACGTGGTCGCGTTGCGGAATCCGCCGATGCTGTTCAGCGACACCTTGTACGTGGGCGGCGGCGGTTCGCCCCTCACCCCGGTGATCCGCACCCGGTCGGCGCCGTCGCCGGACAACCTGATGCTGTCCATCCGGGCGGTGACGTCGGGGTTGGCGTAGCGGGCGCCGGTGATCTCGTAGAGCAGTTGCGCGGTGACGGTGTCGACGCTGACCAGACCGCCGGTGCCGGGGTGCTTGGTGATCACCGACGAGCCGTCGGCGTGGATCTCGGCCAGCGGGAAGCCGGCGTGCGTCAGGTCTGGAATCTCGGTGAAGAAGGAGTAGTTGCCGCCGGTCGCCTGGATGCCGCATTCGATGACGTGGCCGGCGACCACGGCGCCGGCCAGCCGGTCGTAGTCGGTCCGGTGCCAGCCGAAGTGCGCGGCGGCCGGCCCGACGGTCACCGAGGCGTCGGTCACCCGGCCGGTCACGACGACGTCTGCGCCGTCGTTGAGGCAGTCGACGATGCCCCAGGCGCCCAGGTAGGCGTTGGCCGTCAGCGGTGTGCCCAGCCCGAGTTCTTCGGCGCGCGGCGACAGGTCGTCACCGTCGACGTAGCCGACCCGGACCGGTACGCCCAGGCGCTGCGCCAGCGCGCGCACGGCGTCGGCGAGGCCGGCGGGGTTGAGGCCACCGGCGTTGGCGACGATGCGCACGCCGCGGTCCTGCGCTAGTCCGAGGCATTCCTCGAGCTGGGTCAGGAAGGTCTTGGCATAGCCGCGTTCGGGGTGTTTCATCCGATCGCGGCCGAGGATGAGCATGGTCAGCTCGGCCAGGTAGTCGCCGGTCAGGTAGTCCAACTCGCCGCCGGTCAGCATTTCGCGCATAGCGGAATGCCGGTCTCCGTAGAACCCCGAGCAGTTTCCGATGCGGACCGCAGACGGGGCAGTCGAAGAAGCCGCCATCCGTGCCCTCCCTCCATTGGGACGTACCAACCAACCGGTAGGTTAGCCGGTACCATCGGTGCCGCGTCAAGGCCGTCGGCTCCGATTTTTACCCTCGGCAGGTCACCGATTACTATCGAAGCAGATGTCGCTGCCGCGTTATCGTGTCCGGCGACCCCCCTACCAGGAGTAAGGCCTGATCATGGCTGTGCCAAAGCGGCGGATGTCGCGCTCGAACACCCGTAGCCGACGTGCGCAATGGAAGGCCGAGAAGCCCGAACTGGTCGGCGTGACGGTGGCCGGACGACAGCACAAGGTGCCGCGGCGGCTGATGAAGGCGGCGCGCCTCGGTCTGATTGACCTCGACCGCCGCTAAATTTCTTGCCGTGAGAATTGTCTCCGGCAGCACCGTCGGCAAGTCGTCGCCGGTCAGTTTTGCTGACCTCTCAGCACCTTCTCAGGCTATTGGATAAAACTGGTGGCTGTGCGAATTCTTGTCGTTGACGACGACCGCGCCGTACGTGAGTCATTACGTAGGTCGCTAGCCTTTAACGGATACTCGGTCACCTTGGCAGAAGACGGCGTCGAAGCCTTGGAGATGATCTCCGCCGACCGGCCCGATGGGGTCGTGCTCGACGTGATGATGCCCCGGTTGGACGGTCTCGAGGTGTGCCGGCATCTGCGCAGCACCGGCGATGATCTGCCGATCCTGGTGCTGACCGCCCGCGACACCATCTCCGAGCGGGTGGCCGGCCTTGACGCGGGCGCCGACGACTATCTGCCCAAGCCATTCGCGCTCGAAGAACTTTTGGCGCGGATGCGGGCACTGCTGCGCCGAACCAGAATCGAAGACTCCAGCGAATCCGTGGCGATGGCGTTCGCCGACCTCACCCTTGATTCGGTGACTCGCGAAGTCACCCGGGGCGGCCGTCAGATCAGCCTCACCCGCACCGAATTCGCGTTGCTGGAAATGCTGATCGCCAATCCGCGACGGGTATTGACGCGCAGCCGCATTCTCGAAGAGGTGTGGGGTTTTGATTTCCCCACGTCGGGTAATGCGCTCGAGGTGTACGTCGGTTACCTGCGTCGCAAGACCGAGGCCAATGGCGAGCCGCGTCTGATCCACACCGTGCGCGGGGTGGGCTACGTGCTTCGCGAAACACCTCCCTGATGCCGCTGAAGACACTGTTCCGTCGGCGTCGCACTGCTCTGCGGACCAGCACGTCGCTGTCGCTGCGGTGGCGGGTGATGCTGCTGGCGATGTCGATGGTGGCGATGGTGGTCGTCTTGATGGCCGTCGCGGTGTACGCGGTGATCTCCGCGGCGCTTTACAAGGACATCGACAACCAGCTGCAGACCAGGGCGCAGCTGCTGATCGCCAGTGGCTCGCTGACCGCCGACCCGGCGAAAGCCATTGAGGGGACGGCGTATTCGGATGTCAACGCGATGCTGGTGACGCCCGGCCGATCGATCTTCACCGCCAAACAGGAAGGTCAGACGCTTCCGGTCGGGCAGCCGGAGAAGGCTGTCATCCGCGGCGACCTGTTCATGTCCCGGCGTACCGCGGCCAACCAGCGGGTGCTGGCCGTGCATCTGCCGAACGGTAGTTCGCTGTTGATCTCCAAGAGCCTAGCGCCCACCGACGCGGTGATGATGAAGCTGCGCTGGGTGCTGGTCATCGTCGGCGGCGTCGGCATGGCTGTCGCGGCGGTGGCCGGCGGCATGGTCACCCAAGCCGGACTACGACCGGTGTTCCGGTTGACCGGAGCGGCCGAGCGGGTGGCGCGCACCGACGACCTGAGGCCGATACCGGTCTACGGCAGTGACGAATTGGCAAGGCTGACTGAGGCTTTCAACATGATGCTGCGGGCGCTGGCCGAGTCGCGAGACCGCCAGACGCGTCTGGTCGCCGACGCCGGGCATGAGCTGCGTACCCCGCTGACCTCGCTGCGCACCAACATCGAACTGTTGATGGCGGCCAGCGCTCCGGGCGCGCCCCCGATACCCGAGCAGGAAATGGTCGACCTGCGCGCCGACGTGATCGCCCAGATCGAGGAGTTGTCCACGCTGGTAGGCGATTTGGTGGACCTCACCCGCGGCGACGCCAGTGAAGTGGTGCACGAGCCGGTCGAGATGAGCGAGGTCATCGAGCGGTCGCTGGAGCGAGTTCGCCGGCGCCGCATCGACGTTGACTTCGATGTCGAAGTGACGCCCTGGCAGGTCTACGGCGACTCGGCGGGTCTGTCGCGGGCCGTGCTGAACCTGATGGACAACGCTGCCAAGTGGAGCCCGTCCGGCGGGCACGTCGGCGTCCGGCTCCGGCAACTGGATGCCTCGCACGCCGAACTGGTGGTGTCCGACCACGGACCGGGCATCCCTGAGCACGAGCGTGAATTGGTCTTCGAGCGGTTCTACCGCTCGACCACGTCGCGCTCCATGCCCGGCTCGGGGCTGGGGCTGGCGATCGTCAAACAGGTCGTGGTCAAACACGGCGGGGCGCTACGTGTCGAGGAGACCGTTCCGGGTGGAGCGCCCCCGGGCACATCGATTTACGTCCTGCTCCCGGGGCAGTTGATACCGGTCGCTCAGTACCCGTCCGACGACGACGATGCGCCGCTCGTCGACGAGCCCCCGATTGCGGGGAACTCCGCAGGATTGGCGGACGTTATCTCAGTCGAATCTCCTACCACGCAGGCACGGCACTAATCCAGTTACTGTCTGGGTCAGGGAATGACCGCACAAGGAACAAGGAAAGAGCGACCAGCGACATGACGAATCACCCGAGGTATTCGCCACAGCCGCAGCAGCACGGATACCGTCCTGCGTCCGATCAGCGCGGGGCCACAGGCCATCCCGGCTACGGGCAGCAAACCTACCCGCAGGGCTATGACTGGCGGCCCGGCCAGCAGCCACGCGGCCAGCTGCACCGCCAGCCCTACGGCCCGTTTGCCGGTCAGGCCGGATACCCGGTCGGTGGCCCGCCGCCGATGCCCGTGCCGCGAAAGCGGTCGCGCGCAGGCGCGTTGACCGTCGGCGCGGTGGCGATAGCGGTCGTCTCGGCCGGTATCGGCGGCGCAGCCGCGTCGGTGGTCACCCACCAGGAAACGCTCGCGTCCGTCGCCGACGGTGCGCTGCCCGGCGGTGCGACACCCGGCATGCCGGCGTCGAACGCGGCCGGCAGCGTCGAGCAGGTTGCCGCCAAAGTGGTGCCCAGCGTCGTCATGCTCGAGACAAACCTGGGACGGGCGTCCGAAGAGGGTTCCGGCATCATCCTGTCCTCCGACGGCTTGATCCTGACCAACAACCACGTCGTCGCCACGGCGGCCAACCCCGGCAAGGCGCCGGGGCCGCATGGGCGCCCGAACCCCGAACGCCGGGGCCCCGACGAAGACCCCGGCGCACCGGCACCCGATCCCGACCAGCCCGCCCCTGCGCCGGGCAACGGCAAGCCGAAGACGACGGTCACCTTCTCCGACGGGCGCACCGCGGAGTTCACCGTCGTCGGCACGGACCCCACCACGGACATTGCCGTGGTTCGTGTGCAGGGCATGTCGGGGCTGACCCCGATCAGCCTCGGTTCGTCGGCCAACCTGCGGGTCGGCCAGTCGGTGATGGCGGTCGGTTCGCCACTGGGGTTGTCCGGGACGGTGACCACCGGCATCGTCAGCGCGCTCAACCGGCCGGTCTCCACCACGGGCGAGACAGGTAACCAGAACACGGTGCTGGACGCCATCCAGACCGACGCCGCGATCAACCCTGGCAACTCGGGGGGCGCGTTGGTCAACATGAGCGGACAGCTGGTCGGCGTCAACTCGGCCATCGCCACCCTCGGCGGTGACTCACCGGACGCCCAGAGCGGTTCGATCGGCCTCGGTTTCGCGATTCCGGTCGACCAGGCCAAGCGGATCGCCGACGAACTGATCAGTTCGGGCACCGCGTCGCACGCCTCGCTGGGCGTGCAGGTCACCAGCGACAAGGAGATCCCGGGCGCCAAGGTCGTCGAGGTGGTTCCCAACGGTGCGGCCGCGGCCGCCGGCCTGCCCGCCAACGTAGTGGTCACCAAGGTGGACGACCGGACCGTCAACAGCGCCGATGCGTTGGTCGCCGCGGTGCGATCCAAGGCGCCCGGCGACAGAATCACGCTGACCTTCAAGGACCCGTCGGGTGAAACGAAGAAAGTCCAGGTCACCTTGGGCAAGGCGCAGTAGTGACCAGAGCCGGCGCAACGCGGTCGGACGTCAGATATACGGTTGCAACCATGGAACAGGGTGCGGTCTTGGTCGGCAGGGCACTTGTCGTCGTGGTCGATGACCACGGCGACGAGGACCACAGCGGTCCGTTGGTCACCGAGTTGCTCAGCGAGGCCGGATTCGTGGTCGACGGCGCGGTCGCCGTCGCCGCCGACGAGGTGGAGATTCGCAACGCGCTCAACACCGCGGTCATCGGGGGCGTCGACCTGGTGGTGTCGGTCGGCGGCACCGGGGTGACCCCGCGCGACGTCACACCCGAGGCCACGCTGGACATCCTCGACCGTGAGATTCTCGGGATCGCCGAAGCGATCCGCGGGTCCGGGCTGTCTGCGGGCATCATCGAAGCCGGCTTGTCGCGTGGTTTGGCCGGCATCTCCGGCAGCACGCTGGTGGTCAACCTCGCCGGTTCACGGCAGGCGGTGCGCGACGGCATGGCGACGCTCAATCCTTTGGCGGTGCAGATCATCGGTCAGCTCTCCAGCCTGGAGATCTGATGCCCGCCATGACGGGGCCGGCCGGTGGTGACCGCGACGTGCTACCGCAAACGTCGGCAGACGAGCGTGACCCGGACGCGAGCCGGGACGTGGAGGCGCACGAGCAGTGGCTGCGCGACAATGCGCCCCCACATCACAGCTGAACTACCTGTCCTCGATGGAGGCGCTTTCCGGGGCGTTGGCGGAGTGATGCCCCGGTGTGCCGCCGTTGGATTCGGTGAGCTGATCCCGGATCTGGGTGAGCAGTGAGAGTTCGGTGTCCTCGGCCTGCTTGACCTCACCGCGCTTGCGCAGCGTGTTGTAGGGCAGCACCACCAAGAAGTACACCACCGCCGCGATGATGATGAAGTTGATCGCGGCGGATATCGCGACGTTGAAGTCGATGAACTTGCCACCGCCGATGCCGATTTTCAAAATGCCGACATCGGACTTTCCGCCGGCACCGATCCGGTCGATCAGCGGCTGAATGACACTTTCGGTGAATTTGGTGACCAAGCCGGTGAACGCGGTACCGATCACCACCGCGACAGACAGGTCGATGATGTTGCCGCGTGCGAGAAATTCCTTGAAGCCCTTGAACATCTCCGATGTCCTTTCCACCGTGGGTCAGCGAAAAACCAATTGGAGCTCAAGAGAAAGCTAGTCGAGTCGGGCAGGCCACGCGAGAGATTGCTGGTTATCCGGGCCGTGCGGTCAGTGCAGGGTGAGGGTCACGGTCGCGACGAGAGCGGCGCCGGCCACTGTGATCGCCGCGGCGGCAGGTAGCGCGACCAGCACGACCCGGTCGTTGGTGGTGCTCTGAGTCTTCCCCTTCGCCGACACCGAGACCACGACCGCGTCGGTGGCCACCACGTGCGGGGTGGCCGCGGCGCTGCCTTCGGTCGCGGCCACCACGTCGACGACGTCGCCGGGCCGCACCAGGTCGATCAGCGCGCTGTCCGCGGGATGCACCGCCACGATCCGGGCGTCCGGTCCGGCCGCCGATTCGGCGAGACGGCGGCCCAGCAGTCGCACGTCGGTGAGTACTTCGCCGCGTCGTGCGGGCCCAGCCAGCGTCGAGCCGACGACCGAGCCGAGGTCGGATTGCGATCCGTCGGGAACCGTTGGCGCCAAACGGCTTTCGATCCTCAGATCGTCGGCGGTCAATTCGGCGCCCGGGGCGAGGTCGCGCGCAGCCACTACGACCTGCGCGCGGTGGTCGGCGGGGTCGGGCCGCAATGCGGAAACGCCGGCGAGCAGTACCAGCCCGCCCGCCGCGATACGACGGGCCAGTACGGTGTGTGACCAGTCAGGGCGCAGCCACTGCGAAAGGCGATTGGGCAGCGACGGATTCAGCGATGTCTGGGACTGTCCCACGCGCCAACGTTAAGCGGGCGGGGACGAAGCAGGTGGACGGCGAAGTCCCGCCTGTGGATAACGTGCTAGCTGGAGGTGGTGGCCGGCGACTTCGACGCCGACGAGGAGGAGTCGGACTTCAACGAGTCGCTCGAGGCGCTGGCCTTCTCCGAAGACGACGAGCTGGACGTGTCGCTCGAACCCGGGCTGTCTGGACTGGACGAGGGACTCGAGGAGCTGCTGCCCGGGCTGTTGGAGGCTTCGCTCTTGGACGCTTCGCGGCTGTCGTTGCGGTAGAAGCCGCTGCCCTTGAACACCACCCCGACGTTGCCGAACAGTTTGCGGAGCCGGCCCGAGCAGTTCTGGCAGGTCGTCAGGGCATCGTCGCTGAACGCCTGGACCACATCGAAGCGGCTGGCGCATTCGGTACACGCGTAGCTGTAAGTCGGCACACAAACCTCCGTGGACGTCTAAACGATTAGCACTCTACAGTCTCAAGTGCTAGAACCGCCATGTGGCGAGTGTCATTCCCGGCCAGGGCGCGCGTGTAGGTTCCCATCGCGCGTGTCATTTTCCCATCACGCGTGTCATCCCGATGTCATCTGTCTCACCAAGCTGAGATAATGATAAGAACGTCGCTGAGCTGGCTTTACGACGATCTGGGTGCGCTATGCATCGAGCGCTGGACCTCTTCGATGGCCGGACGCGATCATGGAGGTATGAGCGAGCGGCGTGTTCCGGGACCGGTCACGGCCGGCTTGGGATTACTCGTCGCTTTGCTGGTCTTTGGGGGTCGCTTGCGACAACGAGGACGCCGTGGCGTGCGGGGCGAATTCGGGGCGCGTTGGCGTGGGTTGGGCCTCTCGAGGAGTCAAGTGGGGGGTCGTCAGCTACTGGACGAGCTACTCCGCGAGCGCTTTGGTCTGGATTCGGGCTCCTTGCCAGGCATCGACCAACTCAACGACGACGCCCTCGTTGCAGCCATAGGAACGTTTCCGTCGTATGGACAGGCCAACGTGCACTTGAGCAGCGATCAATCTCGGTTGCTGGATGCCGCCGGATTTGTCGACACACCTGGTGATTACTCGCGCACGGTGAGCGAGATGGTCTTGCGCACCGCTCGGCTTTTCTCCACCGGCTATTCGGAAGAAGACGTTGCTGCGGGTTTCGGCGCCGACGTATCAGCGGTCCGTGATCGACGTCGCGAGCGCACCCTCTGGGCCATCGAGCATTCTGGGGCATGGGTTTATCCACTGCTGCAATTTCGCCCGGGTTCATTTCTTGAGCAACTGCCGGGTCTCGACGTGGTCCTGCCGTCACTGGGCGAAGATTTGCATCCCGCCGCGATAGCGGGGTTTCTCGAGGCACCACAGACGGACCTCTTAGCTTGAATCCACGGATGGGCTGAGGTTCGGCCGGGCCAGTTATTTGTGATCTTGATTTTCGGTGGGAGACGCGGGGTATCTGCTGGTCTGCCCAGCTTTTCCTGTGTGTTCTGGTTG
>Ga0080006_1145071_pt1 | contig 45945 bp, 43 predicted proteins | sample RS3BMetagenome_FD_69209 | JGI IMG/M metagenome (GOLD analysis project Ga0080006, IMG submission 69209) | Ferric oxide microbial mat and aquatic microbial communities from Rainbow Spring, Yellowstone National Park, USA - RS3B (SPADES... ... | reverse complement strand
TCAATATAAGGAAATGTACGGTGATGGAAAGAAGACCTCCAGAGTAGACGAGTGAGAACTTTGGGGACAACCTCTCAGCGTGGGACTATATGAGAAAAAGCTGGAAGCAGTAGTGAGTGGCCGGCCCCAAAAAACCGGGAGGCACCTGCACGACAGTTGGAGGCTTCTTGTCTAGGGCGGGCTTCGCGCCACTACTGTACAAGGTCGGCATCGTTTTTGTTTTGAAAGGCGGTGGTGGTGTGGTGTGTGTACGTCCTTTCTGAACCGCCAATTTTTCGATAAAAGCCCGAACTGCGTGAGATTGTGACCAGCGCCAATATGGACGTTACGTCAGGTACGAAAACGGTGCCCGGGGAGAGCGTTTCGCAAACCGAGTCTGACAATCTCGTTGTTCTGGAGCGGCTTGCAGCGAACCTCTTTCTGCGTGTCAACGAGCTTGAAAGAGCGCTGCCGTCGTGCGAGAATGCTGATGGAGAGACGGGCTCAGAAACGCAAGCACTATTGCTAGCACGAGTCTCGGAGCTAGAGTCACAGGTTAGATCGCTCACCCACGAAAACGAACGCCTCAAGTATCGGATCCGGCACTTGGTACGCAGTCTAGAGGCGGTTTTGAGCCCCCGCACCCAGGTCACGAATACTACCATAGCGTCAGCAGCAACGCCGGTGAACGGCAACCCAGCGGCCACTGAGTAACACCGAGCTTGAGAAGCGCTACCCCTGGACGTATGCGTCTGGTACAGGGTGCACCGATCGAGTCCTCTGGTCAGGCGACACGGTCGGAGCCGCGTCTGTGCACGCTGCTCCGAACGAGCGCGCACTTTGGTACGCGCGACCCTTGTGAAGTTATTTGCTGAGCGACGTTGACCTGAACTCGTGTGCAGCGTACAAGCATGGGTACATTTGGAAGCGGACGCTGGCGCTTGCAGTCGCACAGGGCAGAGCCAGCGCAACGAAAGATGGTGCAGCGCGTTGTGTCCGCACCGTTCTGCACTGCGAATGGATCGTTCTCCGCCCGTGTCAGCATTAAATGAAACGGACTCACTAATTAGGGCGTACACGCTTAAGTTTGGGTGTCTGCCCGGAGCCATCAGCAACATTCGTTGCAGGCTTCTCCGGCTTTCAAGACGCTCGACTCTCTGATCTCTCTGGCCTCGTTGCAAGCAGTCGAAGGATGTTGATGGCATCTTTCAACTCCCGACTTGGTGCTTCCAGCAGTCGTCAACGCATTAGAAACACATGCCAAAAATTGCGATTTATGCCACTAATTTCACTTTCATCTCCATTGTATGCAGCCGCCGTGAGCTCTTCGCAGCGCTGCCATTGGACGATGGTCCGCTTTTTCCAAATGTCTACGAAGCTTGCCTTTCAGAGGGCCGCTCTGTGGCGCTTGAGCGCTGGCTTATGCACGCAGCACGAGTCAGCGACGAGCAAAGAAGGCCCTCTTCGATGCCCTGCGGCCTCTCCGCGTCCGGTGCAGTACCCCAAGATCACGGGCTTCTTCCAAGCGATCCCCTTGACATGTACTTTGTTCGTCGCAGTCGCAAGCGCACGCTCTTCCATTCGATAGGGGATTCGTGGAATGCGATGATGTTCGTAATGAAACATGTACCGGAAGGAGAACCCATGCTCGTGAACAAGTGGAGCGTTTTCGATCCGTCGACGCTCCTCTCATCCGGTTCAATGACACAACTATCGCCCGAAGCGATTGCTGTGATGACTCGAGTGCAAGCCGAAGATCCTGTTCCATGCAGACAGAAGAGATGAGTGCCTTTGGAAGCATTTCCCAGAACAAATATCGTGCCTATGTCGAATACAGTTCCGTTAAAGGCCAAAAAAGATGAGGATTGATGTTTCGAACGGAATCGAATATTTGATGGGATACGTTCAGTGCACTTTCGGCATGAGCACATGAAGAACGCATCAAGGGACGATGCCGAACGTTCTTCTTCGTACGTCTAGCGGCGGGAACGGTAGTGCGCCTACCAGTTGCAAAGGAGCCGCAAAATCGACCACTTGAAGCGCGCAAGATTTGAGCGTGCCACATGAAAGAAAAAGAGAAGCGTCGAAGTTTGCGCGTATGTATTGGTTGATGATGCCCAATCGTGTAGGAAAGCTTGTCTCATGGCGTTGCGGATCATCCTGGTGAAGGTAACGTAACGAATACCAGGAACGATGCGTCGAAGGAGCCACTCCGGACAGACGACCAAACATCCTAAACCTACGTATGCATCCACTATACCTCATTGCTGTACTTCGAATGTCAAGGCTGCACCTCTAATGAATCGTTCGAACACAAAATCAAAAGGCAGGAACACACCGATCTGTTCAGTGTTCCGGCTCGATTCGACACCGGCTTGGATGGACGAGCGCGTGATACGCTCGTACCGCCGGGGACTCTCATGGTCTCGGAAGCACGCTTCAGTGTCCCGTCTTCACCGAAGGCGGTTCTTCTGGTGTCACTTGGTATGGTTGCTGTGGTATACGCCTTGCAAGTTTACGACGTGCGTAACGAGGAGAAGGTGCGACGCCGGCGAGTAGAGCGACAGGCGGAGGCGTTGCGCAAGTCGCCACAACTTACAGACGAGCAGTTTCGACAACTGCAACAAGTCCGGCCCTTGTACCCGGGGGACCTTTACGCTTTGCGGGAGGAACGCTGGGAAACCCTGCAGAGACGCATCCGTGAGTGGCTACCGGGCTGGAGTCCTCGGGAACGGGCGGGCGTTCTCGGGAGCGACGACTCCGTGGCTATGCTTAACACCGAAAGAGAGCGTTTTTCTGTGAAATCCGCAACCGAACGTATTGATAGCTCCTGATATGCCGTTTCAGCGGTAGCGAGCGATCTAAGTCGAACAGGGCGACCTGCTGTCGCTGACCCAGAACGATTCGTATCGGTAAGGCACGAGAACGTGACTCCCTCCATCTTCTATATTTGGCTCTACAAACATCCACGAGACACGCCGCTGTGTGGCAGTGCTCACAATGAGAAGCGGTGTCCACAGCAAATTGTACCACGTAGCCGCGGCAAGAGGTCAATCCGGTTACAGAACCTACATCCGCTGGCAATGCACTGGAATGGATGCAATCTTAGTGTCGTAGCGCGATAGGGGCGCACGTACGCGGCCCCAGCGATGCGAGCGCAGCATTGCTTAGGCGGAATCCCAGGGGCTCAAACACGCAGCCGGGGCTTGAATGCAGCCAGTACGGTGTCGAGCAATGCCATGATCATGAACCTCGCCTGCGTAGCAAGACTGTTCATGCGTGGCGAAAACCGACCAATCTCCTCGTATGTATCGCTTGATCCCTAATGGAGCGCGTGTTTTTGTGTGACCGCAGACTGGCGTCGAGTTCGATGCATACGCGCCAACATTTGTGAGATCTGGTATATTGTTGGCGTTGCCTGCTGCCGGCCTCAATACGAGCGCAACGCTCCCCGGATCCTGGATTTGCATCAGGAACCTGACCAATGACAAGATCCACCTTTTGGCACGCCCCACAACTGTACATCGTCGTGTAAACGTGTCCGCATTGCGTTACCAAGCACGAGGCATTCCCCTACATCGCAGGCATCGATGGATGCGCTGCAGCGCAGCGGAAGACGATCCAACCTTTACGCATCTCGATTCTGAACAGGCCACATCCGAGTGCTCGTGCAGTCATGAGGGGCACCGAGGCGTCCCGCCAGGCGTCCCAGCTGGCTGCGAGTCGACAACCTGCTGCTCGCAGCAGAGCTCGTCCACGAAGTATCGGGAGGTTCCCGAATCCGCAAAGTTTCCCTCATGGTGACGGACTGACCGCAGTCCACTGCCCGACGAGTTCAGCTCATCGTCGGACATTGGCACCAGCAGGTGTATTGCAGCGATTCGGAGTCGGCTCCGATGTGCACGTCCACCAGTTCACTTGGTGTAGGTAGGATCGATGAAGCTATCCAGATTTCCGTGGAGCACGCATACCACAACCAACACGGCCACCACCAGTGACCCTTTCGAAACACTCAACCGTAACAAAGCTACTTTGTGGCAGAATTGCCACCAGCACTAGACCCAGCAGACCACAGACGTGTCGCTCGGCATATGTCATGGGCGACTCTGTTATGCCGCAGGATCGCCGAACAGATCATGCAGGCGCACCGCCTGCGCATTAGCGGTGATGCCGCCCCTCCCGTGAACCTGATCCGCGCCCGCCTCTTGACGGCGACATGGCTCGCGGAGCATGGTTGAACCCCGCCTCGAGCTGGCGCCCGCAAGGGCATAGCGAAACCGTTCTATCTGCGTGCGGTAGCCGCAACGCGACAACAGACACGCACCTGACAATGGGCATCCGGGAAACCGCTTCAACGGAACATTACCCCGCGAAGCACGGTCTGGTGTGCTGGAGACAGAACATTATGAGTCTGGAACAGATTACGATTGACTTTTGCTTGATGCCGATGACAATGGCTCATCCTGAGGAATCCTGCTTAAATGCATCAATCCTACACCATGAAAAGTCGTGCACGCACGACACCGGATGCGATGCGTGCCGCAGATCGCCTCCAGAAGGCCGTCACCGCACACTCGCCGTGCGTGCATCTCGCACCGCCGCCGGCGCATGCGTGACGGCTACACGTGTATTTTCTCCTCAACGATCTCACGCATAACGCGGGGTTGTCCATTAAGAGGCTCGCTGCCGAGGCGCCTACCCCAACGACACAGGAGCGTCCAAGGCCAACGCCTGCCGTTCCTTGTTAGAAAAGGCAACTATGCTGTGCCAAGTTCGAGGCAGCGAAAGCGATCTCCTGCGGCTTGCTGCCGAGAACCCCGAGGGATTCGGACCCTGCATACGGCCCAGCGGTTGCTATTTTCGGGAAGAACTGGACGCGCTTCTGGCGCGCCCGCCTGTTGATGGACAGGTGCGGCAGCGAAGTTTTTCGGGAAGTTTGCTACCGAAACTGGGCGCGGCAGCGCAGGGTCTCAGTGCGTGCTGCACAGGGCTGGAATCAAGGCGTCGCGTTGCGCAGCTTGGGCACGTCAGTAAGCCACCAGCTGCGCTTTGCGAGCGTCTGGTTTTGTTTATCATTGACTATGACGACACCTTGTATCCAACGAGCCAACTGGGGTCTGCTGTGCTTCAGCTACAGAGGTTGGAGGAGCTGGCCCAGGCGCAGGCTACCCGCGAAGCTTCACAGCGTGCGGTGGAGGTTCCGCGCTCCCCGAGGTGCTCCTCACTGCCGCCGAGTCCTGACACGCGTTCCTCAGTGAGGCTTGTTTTGGATGACTCTATACCCTATCCGAGTTCCATGCAGCTGGACCAGCACCCATCGGAGGCGGCTGACGAGATGCATGCGGATGCTCCGTTGGCCGTGCCGAGCATTCGCCCTGGCAGGAGCCCGGGGACCCCGTACGCCACCAGCGAGATCACGTCGATATTCACGCAGTTGGCGTATGCTCCCGCTGAGCTGTACGCCTTATGCGTTGAGCTCGACGAAACGGTTTCAGCCTTTCTAACTCTCTGTCTTGACTCGGGTCGGAACCATCACGTCTCTATTGTAACGAATGCTGACTTGCGTTGGGTGTTTTCCTCGAGTAGGGGCGCGCTACCCCGTACCCATCGTCTGCTATTTGACAAAACCGTTTTCGACGCGGAGGCTGGTGCCATTCACACCAGCACTAGCACGAGCCGTACATGTGCTTGCATTTCGGCTCGCGGGCGGTATGGTGACCTGCGTGATGACGGTACCGAGGCCGTCGGCAGAGACCCGACTGACTGGAAAGTGGCCTGTTTTCGCGACGAAATCGAGAGAGTTCTTGGCGAACGAGATGCGCTAAGGCGTGAATGGGCTTTTTGGCAGCAGCAGCAGGAGCTCCGCAAGCAAGTCCTGCACGGAAGCACACTCTGGGACGATGCGTTCGAGACCGTATGCGAGAAGGAGCCCTGCGAACGCTGTCTGGATGCACATCGGCAATTCGAAAGCGATCGACGGCAGCGAGGTATTCGTATGCCTTCCGTCGCCTCCCGAGCGTGTTTGACGAAAATCCCCTTTGACCTCTTCGTGATCGGTGATAGTGAATATGAAATGGAAGCTGCTCGAAAGATTCATGTCGAATTTCCCATGGCCCGTCTGAAAGCCATCAAGATGATCGAAGAACCTAGCATGGTGGATATTATGCATCAGCTCAGAGAACTTGCGAAAGAATTACCAGCGTTTATTCAGGCCCGTGGAGATCTCCAGCTGGAGCTGGCAAAGTCAACTGGTACGTCTTTGGATGACGTGCACACCTTAACTTGATTGCAGAACCGCTTGTTTGCTCGCGTAAAACATGTACACTGACCAAGATCAAAATGCAGGAACGCCAATATCTTCTACGAATTGCCTGGGAGAATCGGTCCCGGTTTCTGTATACAGCGATTCAGGCTTGCTGGACGCCTGCTTCGTGGAACCCCAGTGTCTCGCGATCGGCGAGAGTCCAACGCGCTCTCACCCGACCACTGATGTATTTGCATCGCAAGTCTTCGGCAATTCAGTGCAATACCTAGACTGTGTTCTAAACAATTCCCTCCCAGTCCACGCACTCCAGAGCCGCTAAAAGCCCCGGAGGCATGATATTATCGTCGAAAAATGACCAAGATGTTCAAGTCTGTGTCCAGAGAGTGCTTGCGCGCATGGTCGCTGGCGGAATCACACGGAAACGAGCGTCGCTCCATCGATCGCATGGCCATCCGACGTTTCCTCATCTTAACGGACATCTTCTGATGCATATGAATTTGTTTGCAATCCCATCTTCCCGATCTATTCCAGGTGCACCTGTGCTCTTTATAAGCGTACCTCGTCCGAAACGCATCGGTGTTCGTGGTCCAGAATCGATTCCTGCACCCGTCGCACGTTGTCGTCGAAGGATGCGGCGTGCCGCTTTCGTGCGTGGCACTACGTCCAGCGTTATTGGATACCACGAAACGGCGCCTCGTATCGGCGATTTCCATCTTCAATTCATTGCAATGTATGATGGATGCACGCATGTTGCCTCCTTAAAACCGAGACCTGTGGAGATGTCGGCTCGGTTTCGTGGGCACCCGCCAAAGATCGCCCGCATGAGCCGCTTGGATGCTCATCTACGCTCTCTGAATAAAGCCTCCAAAACGTCCCTTCTGCTTGGTAGGGTGATCAGAGCATGGTGATGTGTTCGGATACCGTCATGCCAACTGTTCGTATTCCTTTTAGCGTTCCTATGTCCGACGCTCAATCATACAGATCCCTCGACAAACGGAGCAGCTCCAACTGCTTTCCGTTCCTGCGTTTCGCCCCGTGCGCTCGATTTTTCTGTACGGCAACGACCATGACGTTCTGCGACCCGGAATCCGGGCTCACCACAAAGCGTTCCTCTTCAGCTGCCTTGCACGGGTGAAAACGAGTCTCGTTAGATAACTCAGGCCTTGATTTCAGGAGTTTTACACAGTTCATGCAGATGGATATTCTGTCGGTCTCTCAAGTCATTGCGTACTTCTTTCCATTTTCTGCCCGTCTACGGGGAACCTTGATCGAGCTCCACCAATGCCCATTGCGAACTTTGTCGAATGCTTCATCGTTGATCACAGGTACCGACTACATCGCTTGTTCTTGCGCGGTATGCTGCTATAGATGTCGCCTCTAGACTTCATACCCGCTTACTTCCGGTTAGTTCAGACGCACTGGATGCGCAGCAACACAGAATCACGTCTTTTCTATGCATTTACCCACCATTCCTCGACTACAATTCATTCACCCTCTACGTCGTGAGCACGCTCACGGGCAGAAGCGAACCTTTCTGCCCCGGCCCGAGCTCGAGTAGAGAAGCGGCGTACCTGTCCAATGGTGCTGAAGGTAGAGAACAACTCGAGTAGAAACATGCGAGTTTCAAAACGGTGTTCGATAACAGACAAGACACCTGCGACTGCACTTACCTGGATCGACAGAACTTCTACACTAGCCAGGCATCGCCGATTCCGCGATTATCGTCGGTATCGCGGAGCGTGTCTCTCGTTCTTCGTACGACATTCAAGCTCCGTAACCCATACTTATCCATGGAAATTCTGGCCATTCCGTACGTTTCATCGTGCTTCAAACCTGCCGTGAACGTCCGTCATAGCACTTGTGGCGCCGGTGCGCACGCTACATGGAACAGAGCAGTGTTGTTTTGGACTGTACTGATGTACGGCGAATAGGCTGGCCCAGGGAGCAGCTCAACGCCAATCTCAGCTGCATAATCCCTCGGCCGCTTTTGAGTGATGCAACCCGAAGTCGTCCATGACCAGGACAGAATCGTGTCGGCAGGAGAATCAGCGAGCAGTACTGCGATGAAGGATGCAGTGTTTTACCATACTGCCGCTCTGGCGACGAACAGACGACCGCATGATTGCATCGTCGCTCGGGAAGCTGTTGTGGACGCGCGCGCATGGCCGCCTCTGTACGAAGAGCGGTTTGCCCCTCCTGGAGTTCCCCTGCAAACGCCTGTCATGTCAAGTCTCGTCGAGTGAGCCGAACACGTGCTGCTGCTGCTGCTGCTGCTGCTGGAATAGGCGGTCGCACTCCAGTACGTCACCGATGATGTGTTGTTCATGGAATGACGGTCTAGAAGCGCGATATCGTTTCTTCTATCATCGTATCGTATCGAAAATGCAGAGAACTTTACATGCGCTGACTTCATTAACAGTACTTCGCAGACAACCTACGGGGTGGAATGCCTTGACGAGGACAAAGGCATGTAAACAACGCTTGAAAAGTTCTTCTTTGGGTGCACAACATTCAGTTCAAGGACCAGAATACTTGCAATGAACCTACCTGCTGGCCGTATATATAATGACCCTCACAAGTGAGGACGTTTTCTCGCGCGAGCAGTGTCAGTATGATGTGTTTGAGGAACCCTCCTCCGATCAACAAGTTATATTCTTCTGTTGAATATCCGCGAGACGAAATCACAAAAACAAAAACGGGCGTGCTCACAAAGACGTTTCAACACTCAAGGCTCTGAGTGTAGCGCCACGGTATACCTAGTCGACAGTCCAGGCTTTGTATCCAGAGCGTTCCACATAGATCGTGTATCCGCAGTGTACTGCGGCCGGAAAAGCGCCTTGCGCACCGAAGCCGCACCCACACTCGTAAAACATCACCCACAGTGCATCACAATCGGGCGGTGACTGGCATGCAGCCGGCACCCCGTACAGCCAACACGCGACGAGAGTATTCACAGAGCACTTGGTTTTCGATACCAAAGTACCTGTTTACCTTCGAAAACACCAATGGGATTGCAGTCCTGGAAGACGGCACCTCGCGCAAAGTCGGATGCTCTATGCCGGGGAACGGCGCACCGTGCGCTTCGCTCGTCCTGGGATCAGCAACGGACTCCACGCGTTTCAGGGAATGTGAAGAGAACAAACACGAGCCAGGTCCGGAATCTCTGATGGTTCGTTGCATCGAGTTTAGAGAAATGGTCGAAGCGTCGCTACCGAACACAAGCGGATCCGGTACTTCGCCATTTTCGTTAACGCCTGGCATTTGCCAGGAGTGTCCGGTTCCGTTGCAGATCAATGGTCGTTGCACAACGAACAGCATGCGATCCACAAGACTCGGAACGAGAAGCGCATACGTGCGCATTCAAACAAATACGCTCATTAGACGTGGGATCCCGAATGTGCTCGGCGGTGTCAGTCCAGTGTTTCCTCTTTCATCACTCCAGGTGATCATGTGCACGCCCTTAACTCCTCTGAAATGCTGCACTACACTTCAAAAGATATTTGGAGACGTCGACAGCAATGAAGTCACTAAAGATAACCTTACCACCATTACCAAAGCAAATCTCTGTTTGAGCGCACTTTGTATGCATCAATCGCCATCATGACCCGGGAACGACATGACATCACTGGAAGCACCGCGTATCATGTACGCATGCGCTGTGTATGTTCTATGTATGCATCGTATACAAATCATAGATTGCCTATTCATGAATCATGCATCCGCGCTCTAGAAATACTCGATGCGCACATCGTGCACGCACGCACGCACGCACGCAACGCGTCTACATAGGCGGATATCAGGTAAGCGGCATGCGTGCATGCTGAAAATACCCAAACAAGTATCATAGAAGAGATCTTCTTTGTGGCGACAAGTAACCAGACTAAACCGATGATTACTTCCTCGGTATGTGAGCGCAGGAAGAAAACGACACATCCCGAGAACGCTGGCAACGTTCCCCGTAAAACAGCGCCGCCAACATAGCTGCTTTGCGCACCCTGCACATGCATGCATAGAATGCGCTTGATGGCCCAAAATATTGGTACTTGGGGAAGCGCCTTGGAAAACATTTTCCAGACCGCAAATCTTACGCATGCTGCCCATCCAATACGGCATCCACTTCTTCGGCATCGACGGCAAAAGCTGAGACAAACCCCGGTGTTGCTGGTGCAGGATGCGCGAATGCACTACCATTTGTCGGTGCATCCTGGTCATCGAGAGCGTGCTCCGTCTGTCGTCGCCACATATCTGCATAGTGCCCATTCAGCGCGAGAAGCGCTGTGTGCGTGCCTCGCTCCACAATACGGCCTTGGTGTAGCACCAGAATCTCATCGGCGTTGACGATTGTTGCGAGTCGATGAGCAACGACCACAACCGTTCGATTTTGGCCCAGCTCATCCAACGCAGCTGTTATCTCGCGTTCGGTTTTCGAGTCAAGCGCCGAAGTTGCTTCATCCAAACAGAGAATCCGCGGGTTCCGGAGGATCGCTCGTGCAATTGCTACCCGTTGTTTCTCACCACCGCTGAGGCGAATGCCGCGCTCGCCGACTAGCGTATCGTACTGGTCGGGCATCGCACGAATCGTCTCGTCAATTTTGGCAAGGCGGGCGGCCTCCTCTACCTCCGTCTTGCTCGCGGTTACGTTGCCGTAGGCGATGTTGTAAAATATCGTGTCGTTGAAAAGAGCTGCCTCCTGTGGAATGAACCCGATCGCTGCCCGCAACGACGACTGGCGAATATTGCGAATCGATTGACCATCAATCAGGATATTGCCCTCTGTTGCATCGTATAGGCGGTACAGGAGACGTAGGATGGTCGACTTGCCGCCGCCGCTTCCGCCGACGATAGCCGTCTTCTTCCCCGGTGGCACTCGGAAACTAATATCGGATAAAACAGGACGCAGCTGACCAGTTACCGGTTCGGGATAGGCGAAGCTCACACGCTCGAAGCGGATCTCGCCGCCTTGACGCAGTTCCAGCTCGACTGCGTCAGCAGCATCGCAGACAGTAGGTCGCCTTCGTAACAAATCGAATAGATTCTCCAAGTCGACAAGAGCGGCTTTGAGCTCCCGCGTTTGCCATCCGAGGAACTGCAGCGGCACGCTGAGTTGCTGGAACAGCGATCCAGCCATGACGAGGTCACCGACGGTGAGCGCCTGCTGGACAACACCCCAGGCGCCGAAAGCATTGATCATAGCATAGGCGACGTTGAAGATCGTCGCCTGCCCTGCATTCAGGAGCGCATACATGCCCTCGTTGCGTACGGCACACTCCTCGTACGCAGCAAGAACCTTGTCGAAACGGACAGTCTCAAAATTAGCTCGGTCAAAGTATTTCACTGTATCAAAGTTCATCAGCGAGTCAGTGGCCTTGGCGTTGGCCTCATTATCCAAGTCATTCAAGCGCCGCCGAATAGGAATGAAAGATCGATTCACCCGCAGCGTGAAGAGCACGTAAAATACAAAGAAGGCCAGCGTGGCTGCGCTCATACTCCAGCTTAACCGCGTTGCCATGATCACGCACACCAGCAACAACTCGAACATCGACGGCAGAAAACTCAAGAAGAGCGCTCGAAAAAGCGTCATCACCGAGCGGGTGCCACGATTCACAATAGCCGTGACCTGGCCGACTTTGGCCGTCAACAGAAACGAATGATCCAGCTCCAGGAGGTGCTTGAACGTCGCACGCGAGATCTGTCGACCTATGCGCTGCGCAGCACGAATGAAGACAATGCTCCGCAACTCATGCAGGACGTTGCCTAGCGTTCGCAGCATGCCATGCATGCAGAAGAGGATAATCGCAATGAGTGCCCAGCGCTCTCCGGTTGCCGCCCCACTGCTCAATGCATCGATACCACGCTTGAATAGAAACGGCACACAGACTAGCAGCACTTTCGACAGCACCATAAGGACCAGGGCAATCATAAATCGGCGGGGCAGATCAGGTTCGTGGCGAAACAGTGCTTGTAAGTACCGCAGAAATACCCGGAACGTCGACTGGGCGCCTGGTAGCGAAAGCTCTTCCGCAGTCCGGTATTCGGCGTCAAAAGCAGACTGTTTCTGGAGACTGTAGGGTTCCAAGAGCCTTCTGTCAATGCAACACTCATCGATATCATGCACGGGTACGAAGAGCTTTTCGAAGACCTCTGGTGACCCGGTCGGCGGTTTCGAGGCGTTTGCTGCTGAACAGCGCCAGCTGCGGGCCAGCGGCTCCTTGGTCGGTTTTCGCAGCAACTGCTGGTACGGCGTGCACTTTGCTCGAGCCGCGCAACCCGGAAACCGCTTTGGCAGACTGGTTCTGTGTAACGTCACGCGAGGTACAGCGAACACGAAAGCCATGCTTGGCTCGAACGTGCGCACCAGTGCACCGCGTAGAGAAGACGGGCCCAGCTGAAGCCTATGTCCTCTGAATTGACCAATGAACCTCCAAAACAGTCAATTGACGCGAGAGAAATTCTCGTTAGCTTCACCACCAGCAAGAACGTTGAGCGTTCCGCCCACACCTGCCGAGACGGTGGAACCAATGGAACCACGCGGACGCTACAGTTTCTTCAAAATACGAGCGCTCTATCCACGGGGAGCAGCTAACCACGCCGTATCCTTCTAAAAGCGCAAGTTTTGTGCCAAAGCCTCCGTAGCACGCGTTCGTAGCCTATATCGTTCCTGGTGCAACCTGAAGCTCCGGGGATTGTTTCGTGCGATCGGCACCGGATCGTTCACGCCCGAGGCGAGCGGCCGAGGACGCTTCATTCTGCGAACATGAAAATCGAAAAGTGCCGTGCCGCAACGCTCAGGATTCGCTGGAAGGCACACCTGGACGCTTCCATCGGTTAGCAAAGAAATAGACTCGACACAGGTGTCGGTGAAGAAGCTGACGGTGCTTTCGTATGCACAGGCTGCGCTCAGACGTACCGACACACGCGTCGTACTATCGTGGAACACTGAGATACAGGCTCTGTTCTATGCTTGAGATTTTTACGAACATGTATCTAGATGTACATCCTCAATTTTTGACGTACAACAAAAAGGATTAATGAATGCAAGTTTAGTTTGGGATTATTGATTATCAGTTCGGAATGGCTCATTCGACGCGTTCCCGCTGGAGTTCGTGACGATCCGAGACTACAGATGATTCGTGACGCTCTCCAACAAGAGCTCCTAAAATAATCGATATAGACATCCAATGCATACGTAAAGGCCTGCACGCTCGTCCTTTCCTGACGTATACCATGCTCAAATCATGCACTATTCAAATTTCTGGTCTCGCTGTTTCAACGCAACGCGCGGGAACAGCAAATCGCGCTGCAGTATTGACGAGGAAAAGAATCCGACGACGAGCCCTGACAGCTTCCTCATATACGCTCATGCCGTAAGTTCCATGAATTTGTCGCATCAAGTGATCGACTCCGTTCGATAGACAAATTCTCATCGCTTTGCGGCGTTCGGCGAAACTGGACTCGACAGCAGCATGATACCTCGCATGGGATATGTTTCCAGAGACGGCAGGCTCTTCTGCTCACACGGGAATGGGTGTTAGGCTCGGACTTCAGTCACCGCAGTGATCGCTTCTGGTGGAAGGTGTGCCAACGCTCGGCATGATGGGTGCCTAGGCGGGTCGAAAGCTGTTGCCTTCTCCGCCAGCCTGGATTCTCCTTCCCGAACTTGTATCATTATGGTCATCGTCGCTTTCCGTAAATCCTCTATCGAATGAGACTGTGTGCACTTGCGTGCGCAGCAGACGGAATACTCGCAGAGGGCATCACCCAGAAGAAGCCCGTTACCATAGGGTACGGCACCCAGCACGGAAACGAAGGAGCGCATCGTGACGAGCTTTTCGTACCCGTCATCGGCACGTACCGAGTGATGAAGGGAATGTTCACGTGGAGCAGAGCAGACCTCGGAGAATCAGGTACGGTGGACATATCCGAACAACTGGCTACACGCAGGAGTCGCTGCTGTAAAGCGTGCACTGAGACTAAACGCAAAAAAGATGAAAATGAGAAGTGAGGCGTCGATCGCAACGACCGTCTGGGCATGAACTGCGTGCAAAACGTACACAAGTAGCGAAACTGGGACTTAAACGCTACCGTCCATATCCGTTGACAGCGGACAATGGAACATGAGGGATTGGTGAGACCGTCGTCGCATCGAAAGCTGACCACGAGAGAGAGAGGAACAAGAAGCGGTTGCAGAAAAAATCTCGTAGAGGCTGGTGTTGATGAAAATGAGAAGCGTCCCAAACTTGAGAGTTTCCATCCGAACGATTATCCCGGTTCAGTGTTATTCTGACATGGGCGTGAAAACATCAGAGCATGGCTCTGGTCCCTGCAATGCATCATGCCGCCTCTGTTACGGTCCGCTTCGCTCTGGTATGCTCGAGTGCGATATCCACTAATGGCAGTGGTCTAGCGCGCCTGCTCAGCGCACGGAACTCGACTGCGCATGAGCCGCAGCGTTTCGCGCACCGGACTTGCACTGACTCAAACGCATACCCGATCAGCATCAGCCGGGTATATCCCGAGCTAATGGTCGAGCGTGTTCAGTGCCGTGCCTGCCAGCGACGGCGGCAGCGGCTCGCAATGCTCCAGAACTCGTCGCCATATGGGATTCGAGGTCAATGTGAGTCGATGGCCAGTAATGATGATGTGATGACTGGCCCGAGTGAGCGCGACGTTCACACGTTCCAGCGAATCCAGTAGTTGTCGACCCTGAGACCGGCAGCTGCAAACCGTCGAGAGCACAATCAGCTTGCGCTCGCCGCCTTGAAAAGCATCGATGGTGCTGATCTTGACGGATGCCATACTCCAGCGACTGGATTCGATTTTCGCTGCCGATATCCGAGGCCTGTGCCCCAGTTCGGCGTTGTCCGAGGCGTTTGCAAGGTGTTGGATAATGGCGGCTTGGGCCCGATACAAACAGATAACCCCCACTTGTGTGGGTTCCATGGCAGAGCACCGCGCAATTCGCTGGAGAAAACGCACAATCCATTGCGCTTCCACGCGATTGAAACGACTCTTATCCAGGCTAGCTTCGTCATGACCATCGATTGGCACAAAAGTAACCGGGGCGAGCCTGGGCACCGCCGCTGGAAATGCGGTAATCGGGTACGCGCTTCGTACGGCGCCTCCATAGGCGAGCTCGGATGCGATCTGAGCAATCTGGGGATGGCATCTGAACTGCACAGTGAGATAGAGGTTCAGTATATCGGCTCGTTCACCGAGGCGCTTCAACAGCGACCTACTTATGCAGCACTGGTCGGGAACGTCTTCCGAGGACCTGCCGCTCATGAATGGGGGCAGTTGTCGCTCGTCGCCGGCGATCACGACAAAGACGTGATCGGCGCCGAGTTCTAGAATGGGTGCCAGAGCAAGCGGCTCCATGATCTGCGAGGCCTCATCAACGAGAACGACATCGAAGCGGAGTCCGTGCAGAATGGCCTGCGTTGCAGAAGCGCAGGTAACACCGACTACTGATCGACTCCGAAACGCTTCTCGACTTGCTTTCTCAACTGTTTCAGAATCCAGTTCTTCAGCTGGTGCTCGTAGATCGAGACATGAGTCGCGTCTTCGCTGCGGACATAGCTTCGTCGAGGTTGCATTCCCTGTGAAACAGGTCTGCGGGGCGCTGACGCGCTTCATCAGGCCGGTGCGGCATCCACTTCCCGACACGCGTTTCCGCAGCGCCGACATTGATTGCTCCACCTGCGTGCTGTCTCGAGGAGACGGAAATTCACCGTCCACGGGGGCGACGGTGGGCGCCTCATGCGACATAGCTTGAGCGATATTCGTTCCAGCAGACGCTGGATGGACCTGCATGGAGTCTCGTCCATTGTCTACTGTCGCTCGACGGAAGCGTTTCTTGAATCCCTTTAGTGTGAATTCGCACACACTTGGATGCATTCGCCCTTCGTTACCCGCGCGAGCAAAGTCCTTGAAGCCGCGCTGCAACAGCCCAAGTAGAATATTGTCGACGGCGACATTGGTACCAGCAGCAACGAGGATACGAAGCGATGGTTGTTGCTCTAACATTGCCAGGATGCTCTCCACCAAGGTTCGGGTCTTGCCAGTGCCAAACGCTCCGTGCACGGCAACCAAATGAGGTCGATCAACGCCTCTCGCTTGCGAGTCCTTGCTTCTAATGAGAGCGACGCCGTTCAAACACGCCTGGATGACTTGTTGTTGTTGTTGTTGTTGTTGTTCCAAGTTCCAAGCGGATGAAACGGTTTCCAACCGCTGGTGCTGCGCAGCGCATGCTGACGCCAGCTCTGTTGGAACGCCACCACTGCTAGGACATGGCGAGTCGAGCGAAAAGAGCGTGCGCTGCCGTCCCTCAAGCTGAACAGCGGGATCGGAAGAAGGCTTTGAATCGGAACGTGTACCCGGTTCGGCACTCGACGGCACAAGTGGAATGTCAGCATTTGCAAATGGTTGCCCGCCGCAACTTTCTAGCGACTTTTGATCCTCATTCCGAAGAGGGACTTGCTGGAGACAATCATTTTGCGCTTGTGGCTGCTTGGTATTGGTGGTTGCTACCGGAGAACCGACGAGCTGGCGCAAGACATGGAGCCGCCCGAACGGCTCCTCGTTCAAAAACGCGTCTAAACACAGCAGCTCTGTGGGCAAGCATGCGCAGCACATGACGAGAACGCTACAAGGCTGCTTTCGCCATATACGACGGTTGCAGCGTCCTAGCGGCTGGACCTCCAAGAGGCCGGATACCGTCGAAACGCCATGGTACAGGGAGCGCACCAACGTAACTCCATCAGCGACTGCGGATGAATGTTCGCTACGGAAATGCTCCCGCCAAGCTGTGCGCGTTCCGAGGGCCCAGAGCGCGTCACGGTCCAGGCAAGTGGCGAATTCATCGAGTCTGCTCTCGGGTCGAAAGCGCAGAAAGTACTTCGTACCGGGAACCAGTTGATCGTCCGGCGGTTGTTTGGTTTCGTCATGCAAGCCATGGCGAGTTCGCTGGGCGTTTTTGGCTGTTCGCGACATCACAGCGAAACTTTCAACGCCATGTCGCACGATGAGAGCAGAACCTTGCCGATGCGGAAGTGCAATATGTGCATATGCAGGCTGTTTTGAGGAATGGTCCAGAAGTTGCTCGCAGGCGCGTTCCAGAACTTCAGCCTGAGCATCAAGCTGCTTTTGTATCTGTGCAGCAAGCAAAAGGAGCATCTCTTGACGGTATGCGGGAATCGAGTTCCATGTATTGGTTGTTTGGAGCGATACTTGAGTACTCGAAGACGATCCAGCTGGCTTGCGGCCACCGGGACACAGCTCGCCAACATCCGCAGTTTCCTTGCGACTCGAAGCGCTCCTGCGCGGGAACGTGAGCGTCAGATCCTGCGCATTCGTGATCTGCCGGCTAGCGCTGCTGCGATGTCTCACCGAAACACCGACGCTGTCGATTGCTCCCGAGGAAGGGAGACACGTTGCAAGTCGCGGATGCGACGCGCTGACCCGAAACCGAGGCGGCTCTGTAGACGCGTCAGCGTCTTTTGCAAACGCGCTAGGGCCGATACCGCAGCCGCTTACCTGGGGACGTGTAAAACACGAGCCCTGGGGTGCTCCCGCTGTCCCGGACGCATCGAGCGGGCTATCCTCTGCCAACATGGACAGGAGTTGCTCGTCGCTTAGCTGGACTCGGGGGCAACGCTTCCCATTCTCAATCATGTTTTGCGGTCCCTGCATTGGTGCCGAGTCCTCATGCGCACTGCCCCCTTTGACCGCACCAACCGACGCACCAGCTTTGTGGTTTGTTGATGACTTTGGCCTTGAAAACTGCGCCGCGGTTTTCGAAGCCTGCACGCTACGTTCTCGCTGGTCCAGGTCTAGCCCTGTGCTCGACAACGATTGTGCATTGTCGAAGCATGACTGTCGCCACGCGGGACCTGGAGGCACACGTTCGTATGGTTCCGCGTGCGACTCGCCGGCGCTCCGAGCGCCATTTATTGAATTTGGCAACCGGCCAAGCCTCCGTAAACCGGTCACCCCGAGAGGTCGACGGGTGCTGTTCGCCGGTCTGACTGTACCTTGAAGCCCCGTCTGTAAGCTTTCACCGTCACTTGACGCTGCACGCGGTGACAGGCTATCCCGAAGAGCTGGCGGCGCTAGTTTGCAGTCCTCCTCGACTGACTCCACGGGCTCCAGAACCTGCACCAAGAGCTGGTTACCGAGCGAGAAAACCTCGCCGCTAACGTCAATTTTCGTCCTTGGCACCGTCTCGCTGAACACTGTACGTCTCCTTTGATGTGCACGACTCGCACACGCGCTGGAGCTCGACTCGGGAGACTCGTCCGTAGGCACTGTTTCATCTAACAGCTGCAACCGAACGCGAGCCTCGTTGCCCGGCACCGCACCGCTTTGAAGAATACCATCCTTCCAGCGTTTGGACTTGCGATGAACATCGAACGAATAAAGCACAGACCAGCGTTGTGGTCCCGCAGAAGTCAGCCGCGTAGGCATGCACGCGCGGAGCAGACAAGACAGCAACGCTGCATGCACGCATGCATTCCCGCCATTGCCAGGCGACTGGTGACGTCGTTTCGCTTCGATGCGTGGCGTTGTCCATAAAATGATGCAATGTTTCAAAAGTTACATCTTCTATGCGTACGCATGCCCGCGGGGCATACGTGTTCCGTGGAGCAGTGCCCGAGCATGGCGGCGGGTGCTCCATATACATGTCCGTAAAACTTGAAATGTTCTACGACCACGACGGGTATGCGTACATTTTTACGCGCTTACGCCTCTTAGCTTTTCTGACCGGCATTCTGCTATCGGTTTCAGCTTCTCCTTGCACAGTTCGAGCCTGACAGGCTGCCAAGTGAAGCAGGAATTGTGTCAGCTCCTCGGGTCTCGTCTTCAGCACCGCACATCGTATGATATTGATGACGGCGTTGAAGTCTCGCTTCACCAACTCCTTGCGTTTATTGTCTCTGGTTGAACTCACCAATGCAAGGATTGCTAGAACTCGTGCTCTCTGTGCGGTTTGCTGCAGTGTCAGCGCTGCGCTGCCTTCTCTCCATCACGATCTTCTGCAGTGTACATCCCAGCACATCCCTTACATATTTTGATTCTTCAAATGAACGCACTCCTTTATGCCCGTAGGTAAGGAATTCCCCTGAAAGAGAAGGACTGGTGGAAGAAACAGGTCATGCGCCCTGGTGTGTCACCGTGTGCTGAACGCATCAGCGATTCGCCCAGTGCAGCGATGTTTACGTTTCACGATGGAAAACATACACTGAATGGGCATCAACCACGGAGTGTACGGCGGAATGAAAATCAGCACTATCCCCGCCAGAATTTGCAAAAACCCCGAACTTAACGGTACTCTAGAAATGCCACGTGGTCCTTTAGAAGAGCGTCGTCATACGGCATCGAAAATTCTCCAATGATTCGACAAAGAACGTGCTGTTGTATCAGCCTTGCCTGTGAGCGAAACTGAGGCCGCCAAGTGGATCCGCTCCACCTGGACCAGACGATGATTTCCGAGTTCTCCTCACGTTCGATTGTACATACAACGGAACACCCTGCTCCGCGAATACCCGTATACGCTCCAACCGTCTCATCCGATGAAAGTCTCATCAACTGAAAAAACAAACCGACTTGCCTGTGCTTCATATCGATGGTTGAGTTCTGTGAATTCTGTTGTTGCGGATTCGGCGGAAGCTGTGCTTTCGTGAACCTGGACTTTATTGCGCCCGGATCCCAGTGTTTTGAGGGTCAAACGAACAATCTGTTGAGAAACAGAGACGCTTGTGGGAACTATTATCGTCGCTCTTTGCCTTCCGCAAAGAGATCGATCGGTTGTTTTTCTACCGTAGACCGCAAAAAGTCTTTAAAAATATCGGTTTTTGGCACTAAACTCCTTTCTTCTTTCACTGTTCCTAAACTATCTGCGTACCGTGGTACGACTGACCTGAAGGAGGAGCGCAGTCCTTCTTCCACTGTCCAGAAAAGAATATATATACTACAAGCGATTCGTCTACGATGTATACGATACTTTGCATCGTGATTTCGATAGCCTCCTACGTGCCACACTCTGGGTGAAACAGACTTGCGTTGAAAGATTATGAAAACCCATGCAGCCTAGCAGGCAGGTCGGAGTACGTAAATGAATCATATTGTACCGTTCACAATGCAACGAGTCGCGCAGTCGGCTGCGGGCGGACGAATCGCGTACCGCGAGCCACGTTGTATGAAGCGGTGTCTGTCTTCGCACTGAAGTCGACGTCGATACTGCTTCTCCGGACGCTCGCTTCAACGCGATCCGGGAGAAGATGCGGCCTCTTACGGAGGACCAGACTCGCCTCGTTTTCGAAAAACTTGCCCGATATATGGGGAAGAATATAAAGCTGCTGTTAGATCGACCCGATGAGGAGCACTGCTTCCGTTTACACAAGAACCGGGTGTACTACGCGCCGGTACGTCTGATCCGCCAGGCAACTCGCGTGCCGAAGGAAGATTTGATTTGTTTCGGCGTTTGTGTAGGCAAGTTCACGCATTCTGGCAAGTTCCGCGTCGAAGTGACGTTTTTGGACTATCTTGGCAACTATGCACTAGGAAAAGTCTGGCTGAAAAAGAGTTCCGAAATGAGTTTTCTCTATGGGAACCACGTTGTCAAAGGCGGCGTGGCCCGTTTCACCGAGGGTGCAGTCAAGAACCAAGCTGTGGTCGTGTACAACGAGGACGATATTCCTCTTGGTTTCGGGGTCATGGCCCGGTCTGTTGTTGAGTGCGGCATGGCAGGTCCCGAAGACCTTGTTGTTCTGAACCAGGCGGACCTGGGGATGTATTTGCGCGAAGAGGGGACGCTCTCCGCTGCAGCCTCCTAGAACTGTGACTTCGGCGACTGCACCGCGACTTGCCCGGTGCAGAGTACCAATCGGATTGCATTCGGTCTTGGTGAACAGGGGATTGCTGGAGTTACGGCCCGAGGAATTTATGATATACGCTTTGAAGTTGCTAAATAACAGATGGCGGCGGGAGCATTCGGAGCGGAAACGCATGCACCACATCTGGGGCAAATGATATTTAGGCGATAGAACATGGTATCTTTACAGTCTGCCGCAGCACAGCGACCTTGTGTGTCGTACCCTGAGTTCTTTTACACACACGCATCACCGTCCCTGAGTAGATTGTGTACGTTCGTTTCCGCAAGCTTGCGAACCAAATGCGGATTCAAGGCCATGCGAGTAGTTTGTCCCGAATACGTATGGGCGAGGTTTCGGAAACATGATCTTGGTTCCGACGTGGACGCCTATCCCGAAAGGAACGGGATCTAACCAGCGTTATAAACAGAGCAGTTAATTCTAGAACAGCTGTACCAGCACGCTCTTTCTGTTGGTACATGTCATTCTCGCGGGTATTCAAGAAACAGATTGTATCCTCTAGACTAGAGAATCGTCACGGAAATTCGAAAAAAATGTCACTATTTGGGAATGAAATGGCCTCACTTCAATAAATCAGTAATTCTACGCCCATCAGCCGGATGAGTCATGTCCCTCGTTGGCAATATGCTGAGCGCCGTGCACCAGAAATAGAACATATCAGACGCTGTCTGCACAACTGTCTCCTGATCGTTTCATTCTAATCCATGCGATCTCAAAGAAACGCTACCCAAGCATTCATAAGATGCAGAGATTCCGTGCCGCACATGTGAACGGAGATGAAGAGACACCGATGGACAAAGAAAAAACAAGCTTCCATGGCAGACCGTGGCGCGTTGAACCGGACACAATCGAAATCGCACTGAAACGCGACCGCATACGATACGAGCTACAGCTATTCGTCCCAGTCGATGAGCGTATACGCGGAAGAAACCCTAGACATGTATAGGAGCATTCAAAGAGTGGTAAAACGCTGCTCGCAGGGAAGGGGTGACCGAACATGACGACTTGAGAGTTACGATACCTCGCAGGTCTCACGAAAGTGCAGCAGCAGAAGCTCGCTCTCCCTTGGTCGAGACCTATGTAAACTGTAGCGGGGAGCAAGTACTGAGAAACTGGAACCGATCGGAATCGGCTGGTCAAAAAAGTCTCGGAGGCGCCTGCGCGTGCCTAGATGTATCCGCCATCGATGGTTGTGAAACGTTCCCGTTCTGCTGACCATTGAGAATATCGACTGATACCGGTGAATCACGCCTTGGTCCCTCGCCTTGATCGACTTGACAAAACTGTTCTGTCTCCGTGCTGCATGCGCGCCGGCACGATCAGCGCACTATCGCGGAGGCTCGCGGCCCACGATGCAACGTAAGAAACAACCAGTCTCGCTGGGAGATCGTACGGGTACTGGAACTTGGAAGCAGGTGAAACCACGAATGCTTCCTCTGATCGCTGGCATCAAGCGCACAATGGCAGAGATCCCTGGTCTATATGTGTAGACGAGCTGTCGAGCACGAGGCATCTGGAGAATGTGTCGAAAAAACACCCGTGATCATCATCATCGCCGCCGCCGCCGCCGCCGCAGATCTCCAGGCGCCAGCGGCGAGGTCATGAACGATCAGCAACGATGCACACCGGGTGCCGCCTTAAGCTACAAGAGGACGTGGGAAGCGAAATGAACGCGTTCGTTATTGTATCTTTGCGCTTACATAGTGCACTTGCCGTTCGGGTGTCGACGCATACCTGCCAACCACCAGCGTCTACGTTCACTGGAGGTTCGAGTGCGCGCTGGGTTCAGAGTCTGCGGCGGCCGTTTGCAGCGAATCGTCCGTGCCTTCACGATCCCTCTGCACGTCCAGCGATAGGAGCTACTCGTCGACACCCCACGAGTAGGCGTGAGTACACGAATACACACATGATGATCAAGGTAGGGGATAAGTTTCCCTCGGGTACGTTTGGGATAATGAAGAATGGCGCTCCTTCAGAGATCACCACAGATGAGGTCTTCAAGGGTCAGACGGTGGTGATCTGTGGCGTCCCTGGCGCCTTTACGGGCACGTGCAACGCTCGTCACCTACCAGGGTACGTGAACCTAGCGGACAAGTTCCACGAGCTCGGTGCAAAGGTGGCGTGCTTGGCCACGAACGACGCTTTTGTCATGGATGCGTGGATGAAGATGCGGAACGCCGAGGGCAAAGTGATTCCACTCAGCGATGGCGACGCTTCGCTTCTGCGTCAAATGGGCCTCACTTTTGACACGGCCAAGTTCGGCGGCGTCCGCGCGGTGCGATTCTCTATGATTGTGCAGGACGGTATCGTCAAGGCGTTGAATGTAGAGCAGGGAGGAGCGTTCACCGAGAAAAGCGCTGCGGAAACTGCCTTGGAGCAGTTGAAAGCTTTAAAGTCCGCATGAGCGGCATGTATACGCCAGGAAGCGCCAGCGCGGGCTAGCGTTCCAGCAGAGAGAAATAGGATACGCTAGCGTAGCGCCAGCACGAGCGGATGAACCCATGGCAACGGGGGCGGTGCTGGTTGACAATCGGGTGCTGTCGTTTGCAACCCGCTCACATGTTCACCCTTGCGCACGTCCGCGCCCGCCTCACGAGGCTCCCGCACTTACCGTCTACGCAAGCCACAAAAACATAGAGCGCGCACGTGCAGGCTGGTAATCGGTCGTCGCCGCGGGCGGTGCAACGCGTCACCGGCCTCCGCGACCGGCGCAGCACTTTCTGCGGAACGCGGCCAGCGTATGTTAGAAGCTACCAGGACTCGCGGCAGGAAAGCTGGTTATAAATCCGCATTCACTTGCAGCTCTCGCCGGCGCACGATCTCGGCTTCCTCTCGTTCCTGCTGAATAGAGCGCACCTTGCGAGACTCTTGGTCGTAATACAGCACGGTGGGGCGCCTGCCAAATGGACGGATCCAGAGGTCTTCAAGTCCATTCTCGATCTCCCAGGCCTCCTGCATGGTCTTCACCAGCTCACTACGAACATCAAATGTGTTCCCAACAGGCTCACGAAATGCCACACGGTACTCGCGATACTCGTTGCAGTCTGGATCCGCGCTAGATTCGGACCCGGATACACGCTTGTCGCGCGGCTCGGAAGCTCGCCCGTTGCTCGAACTGGAGACGTTTCGCTGCTGGGCTCCGTTCGCAGCACGATCTGGGCGCGACGGCTCCGCGTCTTCTTCACAAGGACAGAGCCGAACTCGCAGATCGAAACCAAGCCTATCCAGGCTCACGATCGAACAGTCCAGCGGCTCAATATCCAGGAACACCCGGCAGAAACGCAAAAGTTCCTCTTTGTGTTCGCGATTCAAACGCACGAGAAGCGTTGGGGCGTCTAAAGCAAGCGGGTCAGGTTTTGCGTTGCGGTACTCCTCGACATCGACCCAGGTGGCGGTCACTCCGAAACCGCCCACATAGTACACATCCTGTACCTCCATCCGGTAGAACCTGAACTCTGGGTAGCTCAGTGCCTGCTCCGCGTGCGGGAACCGTTCTATATAGCGGTACGCGTACTCCTCGAGTTCGCTGCCCTCGAGCTCATAGAGCTCGCCCACAAGCGTAGCGCGCTGCCCGCCCTGGCCGCTACTGTCACGTGGCTGCGCAAAGAGCGAACAGCGCGGGTCATGACGCAGGTTGATCGAGTGTGCTGCGTTCTTCGCGAGGAGAAAGATGGGACGCCCCCACTCATCAAGGATGAAGTCAACGTGGGTCCCAAACGGATGTCCACCGTGTTTGAACGACGCCGTACACAGGGTACCCGTCGCGCAGACGTGCAGCACAGTTCGCGCTCGCTCACCAGTAGAGAGCTGGTGCCGGTTCTCGTGCCACGCTCGCTCGACATTTCGTGTATGAAGCTCCTCAGAGCTGGTACTGCAGCCGACCAAAGCAGCCGGTCGTCGCAACCCGTTTTCGCGCCGAACTCGAAAGCAATGGCGCACGTTCGCTTCTACCCCGGTACCGCGGCGTCGACCGGGAGCGCATGCAGCACGGTCTCGCAAACGCGACTGCAGCCAACAACCACTGAAGCTCTGGCGCAGAAAGCGAGCACCAGGTTGAGCAAGTGCTCCTGTCCATTGAAATGCCATGGTCGTGCACACTCTCGACACTCTTGCGAGACGCCGTACAGGTAAATCGCTCTATGGGAATTAGTGTTGATGCCGGGTGCGCTCTCGCCCGGTATCTCCGGACGGCGAGCAGGCAATGCAGCGGCGAGCAGGCGATGGAGCGGCGAGCAGGCGATGCAGCGAAGAGCAGGCAATGCAGCGGCGAGCAGGCGATGCAGCGAAGAGCAGGCGATGCAGCGTGCGTGAAGGCGATGCAGCGGCGAGCAGGCGATGCAGCGTGCGTGAAGGCGATGGAGCGGCGAGCAGGCAATGCAGCGGCGTGAAGGCAATGCAGCGATCACCGCAGCCGTCTACAAGATGCGCGCGCGCGAGCGACGCTCGACACATCTTTCAACTCAATTTCGTTTCACCCTAGCGGCGGTGGTGAGCAGGAGCTCGAAATCACGATGCAATGTACCCTGTAGATCGTAGAAGAGTTGCCAGTAGGATATACTCTTTACTGCATAGTTCAAGGAGGACTGCGTCTCTTCTTCAGGTTAGTCATACCACAGTACTACGCTGGTTGAGGAACACGGAAAGGAAGAAGTATAAGCGCTCTGCGCCTAAAACCGATATTCTCAAAGAGTGCCTGCGGGAAATGGTAGAAAACGACCCATCTTTTACCTTGCGGAAAGCAAAAACGACGATAGAGGCCACCATAGGCGTATCTGTTTCTCACCAGCTTGTTCGTGTGGTCCTGAAATCACTGGGATACCGTCGCAGAAAAGTCCGACTTCACCCACGACCAACTTCCACCGAACTCGCAACAACAGCGTCTCTGGAAAGTCGCTATCGATATGAAGCCGAGTGACGCTGGTGTGTTTTCTCAGTCGATAAGACTTGCTTCGGGTGAAACGGGCGGCGCGTATATGGGTATGCGCGGAGCAGGGCGCTCGTTGTACGTCTGGTGAAGCTCGAAGAGAACGGAGATATCATCATCCGTTCTATCTGGAATGGATTCATTTGGCAGCCTCAGTTTTGGCTCCTAGAGAAGACTTACAGAACAGCACCAACCATATTATCGAATCATTGAAGACTTTTCCCTGACGTCTGGTGATGTCCTTCTATCAGACAACGTGGTATTTCACCATTCGCAATGTGTTCAAGCTTGTGCGGATGATATCTGGGAACAGAGTCGCTCTTCATTCCTTCGTACTGTACGTGTTTCGACTTCATCAAAAGAGAGTTTTCTATCGCGGAACGTTAGGATCGCACCACTCGGCGAATCGCTGAAGCGTTCTGCGCAAGGTGACACACCGGGGCACATAACCTCTTGCTTCCACCAGTCCTTCGCGCTCCGGGAAGGTCGTCACCTCAGGCCATAAACCAGTGCCTTCATGTTCATAAATAAAAAATCTATGGGAAAGTTACGTGCATAAAAGTCGAGGATGTTGGCGACCCGCTGGGTCCCGCGGCAACTCCTGCGTTCCTGCGAATTTGCGCTCTCGATGCAAGTCAGATAGGTTTTCCTTTGTAGGCACGTTCCAAAGAATGCTTTGGTGTTCAAGTCCTGACCGATTGCGTTGCATACACAGACATTTTCTCTGGCACTTACTCACTTTAAGTCTGTCGATCATCCAGGGTTTCGCGGTCTCAAGAGCGCTGTACGCAGACCAGTCGCCTGTTGTCCGTCTCACAGACGACAACTTCCGACGACTGGTGTTGGACTCGTCAGAAACCTGGCTGGTAGAGTTTTACGCACCCTGGTGTGGCCACTGTCGCAGTCTCGCACCAAACTGGGAAAAAGCGGCTCGAAGACTGAACGGTCTCGTGCGTGTCGGTGCAGTCGACTGCGAGCAAAACAGGGCGCTGGCCCAGGAGTACAATATTCAAGCGTTTCCGACGATCAAGCTTTTCACCGGACGCAAACGCACCACTGAGCGCCGCCAACCTCTAGACTACCACGGAGGCCGCTCACTGAAAGATATTGTACGTTTCGCGCGTCGCTCGCTCGTCGGGTATGTCCACACAGTGGATCCCAGCGGTGTGGACGCTTTCCTCCGAGAGGAATCCTCAAAAGGCCACGTGCTTCTGGTGACCACGAACCAGCGCACGAGTGCGATTTATCGAGCGCTCTCTGAGCGCCATGTCGACCGTGCACTCTTCGGTGTTATGCGGCTTGCCGCGCATGATGAGGCCTCTATGAGCGCGCTCTTGAAGCGCCTGGGGGCGCAACCTCGTCTCCCCGCGGTCATCGGTGTTCCGGCTGGAGCAGACCTGGACTCAAATACGGTACTCGTCCTCAATGATAGAGAGAAAATGAGCATCCGGGCTCTCGATGACCTGGTGAGGCAACTTGTCAACAAAACGAACCGCCAACCGACGACAAAGCCGACGGCGACGGCAAACATAGAGAAACGCTCCAGCACGACCGCGCAGGCGGCCGGAAACAGTTGGCACGATCTATTCGGAAATGAGTGCACCGCTCGGGATTCAGTCCGACTTTGCGTGATCTTAGCTCAACCAGAACTAGAGAAGCTTGTCGACGCACTGAATGAGAAATACGTACACGATGGCGTGCACGTAGCCATGAGAGAAGCACGTGTGTTACGCTCGCGACTCAAACTCGCCCCAAATACCTTGGCGCTGGTGATTCGACCACGTAAGCAGCGCATAGCTGTGCTAGAACACGACGTCGTTAACGCATTACCCGCAGCGGATGGCATCAGCGCTTTTATTGATCGCGCCTTGGGGGGTGATCTGCGATACCGACCGCTCAGCGACCTTTTAGAACCCTCGACGGATGCAACCAGAGATGAGTTATAAACGATGAGCCTCGTTCGCGTACCGGCGTCTGCACCAGTGCGACTCCCTGAACGATTTGATGCTGTCGTTTTATGCTAGTGAGAGGCGCCATTCGGAACATCTTGTTAAGCAAACTCACATTTGCTCGGAGTGATATTGGAGCAGTGGCCGCATAACCCTGATGGCCACGTCGCGGTACCACGAGTACCCTGCAGAGGTATCGCGGTTTATCGGAAGCGCGCGCTTCGTACCGCCCGGTCGCTACCGTCTCTCCGCGTGTTGTAGCGTCGCCGCTTGCGGAAACATGCCCGCTCTCGTGCCCTGAAGTTGTCCCGTTTTCACGCTATCTCATATTGAGATTCCTGCCCATTGATGGGTCGCAACGGCCAGCGTCGTAGTTCGGAAGCGAGCGCGTGTGCCGTCGACGATTCGCGACATGCGTCAATGAGAGACTCGAGAAACTCGGACGAGAACGAGTACTGCTCGCTTCCACTTTTTCCCACGAAATAGCCCTATGCAGCGCACGACCATGTTTACATGCGCGCTTATCATCGCATCGTCGTGGTATTCTGCGCCTCTGCAAGAGGCCCCAACACACTTACAGACGCACAGAGGATAGTGTCTTGAGTCGTTGCTCTGGCGACTCTGCTTCCGTACACGTTGCAAAGAGCTGCTCACTGCGCATGCAAAGCTATAACCGGTAGAGAAATTCGGAACGCTTTGGCTACAGATACGACTATATGCACAAAGCGCTGTCGAGGCATAATGCGCGTACATGGTTCAGTGACTCGGTAACTGGCAACGTATCCGAGGCGGTATGGACGCGACCCAGTGTGAGGCGGCTGGGAAGCGTTCGCAATTGCTGCGTTTCTACGCTTACTACCCTGAAGACGGGGGCCGCGGGTCGCGGGGTACCTCAGCTTCTTCAGCCAACCTAACGTAGGCGTATTTAAAGTCTTGCTCTCGCCAGTCGTAGCGGCCGAGGTAGCGTCGCCGTTTCCCGTAAACGTTGAGGGTATTCACTCGCTCCACTGGAAGTCCATATAGCTTCTCCAAAATCTGTTTAATCTCCACTCGTGTCAAGCTGGGGACGGTTTTGAGTTTGATGAAGCGCGTGCGGAAAGTGTCCGCTGTGGACTTGGAGAGCTGTTTCTGCTCGGCACGCAGGGCCGGCTCAAAGCGAAGACGAAGGTTAAAGTTCGGGAAGTACAGACGGGGTGGCATCGGTAACTTTGCAACCAATGCCCTTGAAAATATGCGTTTCTTTTCCCGAACCGGTGCTGAAATCGTTATCCTTACCGTAAGACTGACCGTAGGTGCTCGCCCGCACTGCAAGCCACGCCGCAGCGACAACGTTGTGAGCAAGGATTGTGTCCTTCTCGGCGAGACGGGTGTCGCATCGTTTCCGCTTCACCCGTGTCAGGTTCGAGCAGAACACTGCACTGCTCGCTCCGTTCCCACATCTCGAACTTCTTCCGAACTTTTCTTCGATGAACAGCCTTGAAATTCCAGGTGCAACTCTAACTGGTGACGTATTCGTACGTGTTTTCAAGATCATCGGTCGTATTTTTCGGAGTGGCTCCTTTGAAACTTTGCCACGGGCATTCTTGACGTTACGGGAGTCAAGGCGATGCGTGACGCACTCGAACAGGATTTCAAAAAAAAGACCAATATCGTTCTTGAATATGTAGGAATAAACCTTGACGTTTCGTACCGTGTACGATATCCAAACCGCATACGCTTCAGGTTTTCTATTCTTATGTTTCATGGCAACTCATGTGTGCACAGCGACTGAAGCCGCTGGATTGACGACGAAATATCCTCGGTGTCATTTCCTGAGGATTTGCCCACAAGCTCATGCCAGCTCCTCACGAATCCCGGCACATCAAATAATCGATTCCGCTCGAAACACGAATGCTCCTCTCTTAATCGCCACCGTGAAAATGGTATTCGACGCAGCACGATACCTCCGAAGGGGGAATGCTCGCAGGGGCTCCCGTCTGTTTTGTTTGCCCGGAAAAGAGTCCCTGACTCGGACTTGAATCATTTCAGTGATCTAGTCCAGTGAAGGATACGTCATCGCTTGGCACGAAGGGAGCATAGACGGTTGGACACTTCTCGATTCCCTTTCTAGATCAGAACTTTATGTTGAATTCGTAATTCGTGATGGACAACATCGCGCCCCGCAGATTCATTCTCAAACGCAAAAGCGTGCATCCGCGTGTGCTGCGGATAAAGAACTTGCCTTGGGGATCGCCCGGAAGCAGGCCGTGATCCTGGTACACCACATCGGGCACGGAAACGGATGAGAACATCCAGGAGATCTTTCCGTGTATGTCTTGGGGATGCGCCAGCCATGTTCAGCATCTTGTAGCGTGACAGAGCGACACTCGCATGAAAAGCACTAGTAGACATATGTGACCATCTGGCTACGTTGAAGCGTCAACGCTGCGGACGGCGCATCGAGACGATCGAGAAAGATGATGAAAATTTTCACAAGCAGCATCGTTCGCCACTATCTTCCGTGCATCAAATGCGTGAACAACTACCCGAAGCATTTCAGTCGGGAGTTTCACGCAGCCGCGAACATCCCCCGACTGCTGCTAACGGCGCTGTAAGGACAGGAGACACCGGCGTATGTAACGCGGGATGTAAGCGCAAGGAAAAGAAAACAGTCGCCGAAAAAGCGCCCAAAGTGCGCTTTTAATGACACGGGGAAGAAACAAAAACTTGAGCGTGTACACACGAGTTGGCTAAGTGCGACCCGCACCATCCCAGTCTGACATGGATCTAAACTAGGCGGAAACGTCAAGTCGTGTGGTTGTGCATCTGGTCATTGCGTTTTCAGGGAGGATCCGATAAACTTTTGCCGTTATCGATGCGCGTTCTCGCGTTTCGGGGAAGCACGGGCTCGTGCGACATCCGAGACAGCAACGGTAGGACTCGTCGACACTCTTGTGTCCGGTTCCTTGAGGAGTTGAGCATCCGTCGCTGCCGCCGTGCGCGCTCCGAACAGGTCTGTAGTGATGGAGCGCTCCTCAAAGCATTCATTTAGTCTTGATAGTCTCTGTCCCGCCGGCGTCTGAGAATAGGGCGCTGCTGATGTGCCTCGCGTAACGGGTATCAAAGTGCGAGCCCGGTGAGCAACTCGTGTGCGCCAATCGTCGCTCTGGTTTTTCTGGAACGCCATTCCGCACTCTGCCCCGTTCAAAGGGTATCGCACGCGCATCTGCTCTCGAAGCCTCCAATAAACACCAGCTTGTGTCCGCAAGAACTTGAAAAATTCCAAGGAACCGCGCTCAGATACCAGCAACAACTTCCCTTCATGACATAAAACGTGATGCATATGCGGAAAGCGCTCGCAATGTAAGCACCCCAAAGTGCGGCTCAAGTGTTTGTCGACTCGTCTTCGAACATTTGCTGGTCGGCCGAAAGCGCCACCCTCGACTTTAGTGACTTGCCTTGGATGGACTACGAGCACGATCCACGCACCTCATCAAAACTCGACTTGTATGGACATAGAGGACGATGGAACCTCGCGCCAGTGCCGCTCGGTGCCGCTGGATTCCTCCTCATTTTTGGAAATTGACGCAACATTGTACGTTTTGTAACTGCAACTCCAGCGACGCTTCCAAGGACGAGTCCGCCACTAGGGAGCGCCCCGTGTACGGACGCATGACGAACCAGATTGAACCGCTGCTCTCTACGAGTAGCGGAACATAGGCACTGCACCAGAGAACAGCTTCCGCGGTGCCTCAAATTGAAATGCACCGGGACGTAGATGAACATGCTCAGCTCCGTATGCACAGCGCACGCTTCATGAGCATCCCATGGCCATATCTGAGGATCATTGCGAACTCGCTTTCACTGTCGAGGTCTGTCGGGCAACGCCAGGAACGGTCTTATGGCTTCAGCACTCGCAGCAGCGAGGACTCATTCGGTGTTATAGCGGGTCAACGCGAATACCGTGGCCTCGATTCGTGCAGCACGCGGAAATGCCCAAAGAATTACGCATGATCAAGCAAACTGGGCTTGAATCGGGCGCTTGTTCACGGAAATCAAACCACTGACAATGACCAGACGTCGCCAACGCGCTACCTCTCCGAACAAGCTGCAGCGCAAGCAACATTGGACTGCACGAAATGCGTCCCTAAATACAAAGCCATTCCAAACCGGGACCGCACTCGCCTCTGTCTGTGGAAGAATCCATGTTCGCCTGAGCGCATACGCGCCTTGGGGCTTGTTTTTGTGCAGGCGTGCGTTTGTATCCGTACGCTATCCCTCAGCGGCACGTGATCTCTAGCATATGCGCCGTACGCGCGCAAAGCACCACTGCCGATCACCGCATACAGCGGTGCAGGCGACTGGAAACACTCGTTCAACTCACATAGTGGTACAGGTTAGGGTCCCGCTCATCGCGGCCGATGTATTCACGTTGGAGGAGCGATTCAACGCGCTGCTTCACATCCGAAACCGACGGTCCGAAGCAGAGCTCGGCGCCAAGCTGCTGCACGAGGTCTGCATGCGACAGACTCTTCTGTTTCTTCAGCAACCGCACGATGGCTGCATCGATTTGGTGCTGTCGATCAGGGCTCGCTACCGGGGCGCTCGGTACCTGCTCGGGCGGCCGCTCCAACAAGGCAATGTCCAAAAGTCGCAAACGACGACGACTTGTCTGCAGATCGGCGTTGAAACGATAGCGTGCAGGAGCGGTCACAGGCCCTGATGAGGCAGCTTCTGCACCACGCTCTCGAATCAGCACCGGACACTGCGATGAGGAGAGAGAATCCAGAATCCGTTCAAGCTCCGCAGAGTCCGCGATACCGGTCTGCTGCTGTAGTTCCGCAAGCGTCCAAGCATCCCGTTCGTTGAAGAGCAGCAGCACCACGGCCTGGCTCAGCGTAACGTGAAGCACTTTCTCGCCGTTAGCAAACTGCACCCGTAGCTCTGCGGAACTCAGAGACGGCTCCCAGATAAGGCGCCTTCCAGAAAATCGTGCGTGATAAAAGCGATGAAAAGAGCGCTGCTGACTCTCCAGCCCCGGTGGTACCTGCAGCAAGAAAGATTCGCTACCGTTCCAGTATGCCTGTGTGATGACTTTGCAGGTGAACGACGGCAATCGAGATGAACCCGATCCCGGACCCATTCGGTACTCCTGCAAAAGGTCCTGACTAAGATCCATATCTTTGAGCATATTGACGAGATGATTGACATAGACTGCGCCACATTCGGCGCGTAGCAGTTCCACCACGTACTGCTCGCAGGCCGTCGACGCAGTGAGATCGAATAGCAAGCGCTGTGCCAGATACTTTTTGTAAAAGGCCAGAAAACTATCCTTGCCGCTAAGATAACGAAAGAGCTCCAAAAGCTTTCCGATTTTGCGCCGTATGTCCGGCTCCGGAATCGAGGTGCTGCTCACGCGCAGCAGGTCGTGAAAAGAGCGAGCCAAGCGCTCCGCCGGTGTAGGCTGGCGGGTGTTCAGCGCCGCCTCAAAAGCCGTCTGGGCTGCATTATGGAAACGAACGTCTGCCTGAAACGCTTCCCGTGCGGTTTGCTCGGCACGATCCAGCAACGCTAACAATCGCTCTATCATTTCGTGATCACGCGCCCGATCGTTCACGATCTGTGTCCCTCGAACACGAATATAATCACTGTAGCGCGGCACAAGACGCCACAATTCATCTATGGATCGCAACAGCACATAGAGACGACGCAAATCCGTTAGAGATACTGCGTCTAAGAGGCTCTCCAGGCCCCGATCCATCATCACACTCACACAGTGGCGACCGAGCACATCGTGCAGGATCGCGAACAGCGGTTTCTCCGTGCTCGGCTCGAGGTGGAGGCGGCAGCGCTCAGCCTCGGCCTGTGTACTGTGCTCAAAATAGGCCAAATAGTCCGATAGAGTTCCCTGTGTGACAAATTCGGTGCCTTTCGCCACATAAAATGCGCGCGTCTGCTGGAAGAAGAGCGGCTCGAAGTGGGTGCGATAGAAACCCAACGGTGCGAACATCTCCCTAAGAATAGCGCGTAAGTCTGAGCAATCTCCTCGCTGTTTGCCTTTGCGATCCAGCTCGATTTCCAGAAGCACTGCTCCGAGCGTCGGCAGGAGGACGCGTTGTTGTTCCGCGAGCATGTGCTTCGCGAACAGCTCTAGCGCCATCTCCCACAGCGACGGCACCTGAGGACTCTCCGCCGCATAAGTCCGATCGAGGTAGAGAAAAATCGCCTGGATATCCCGAAATCGCTCACAGAAAGCTCGCCACACATCGAGCACAGGAGCAAAAGCGGGCCGCTCCGTTGGTTCAACTGCCTGAGCGCTACCCTGTGCCACGTGCAGCATAGCCGCTAGGACGGGATCGCTCAGCTGTTCCCGAAAAACGCGCTCGAGATGCCCGTCCACCTCCCGCTGCAAGTCCGCGTACAGCTGCTTTGCGAGATGGTGCAGACACAAGTCCTCCACGCGGCGATAGTGCTCTTCGTACGAGAGCGGCCTCCGCGAAGAAGGCGAGAACACCTGGTCGAGTGCCCGTGCCAGGTGAGTCCAGCTCTCCTGATAGAACTCCTGGGGGAGTTTCGGCTCCCGCCGGAGCGGCCGAATAATGAGCTTTTTGGGTGCTCGCTGGTTTGATTCCATCTCCTCTGTGACTGAGCGGGTCCCAGGCGCTTCGCAACCAGCTCCAAACTCCTCGTTCGCAGCGTTCACAAAACGAGCGCCTTTTGGAACGTACGCGAGCGCACTGCTGGCAGCGGTACGCTTGGCAACCGGTTAACCTAAAGCGGGTGTTGCAGCGGACACCATGAAAGACAGAAACCACTACCGGAGGGCAAGTGACCCTGAAATCAAGAGTCATTGGTGAAATAGTGGCGATGGGGGCTGTTGTTAGCAATGCAGACTACCAGCGCTTGACTTTCGGAAACTGTTCTGGTCTACTAAGGGTAGGGAGCTGGCTCGGAACCTTCCTGGGTGCCACAGGAAAACGACACCGCCACTTGGAACGCTGGCTGGTTGCTCACCAGAGCTTGTGAGCACTTGCTTGAGTTCGACATTCAGGGCTCATGTTTTCTGTAGAATGCACGTTTGCGCACTGTCTTGTTAAGTAGGGATGGAGCGTTCAGGGTTCTTGGTACTGGAAGCGCAGAACGTACGACACAGCCGAGCCAAGTGCCAGGGGAGCGGGAAGTGACTGGAGCGACGGTGTGATTAATTGACGACAACGAGGTCACTCACCGTAGTGTGCAGCTGGTAACGAGTATTCAGAGACGCTCGCGTGCAGCGTCGCGGGAATAAAACCAGGGGCAACTGGGACGCCCCGCAACGTTTCCGGGAAGCCACACAGTTTCCATCGAGCCGGTTGGATCGCTTCAAAAGGAAGCCTTTCCCAGTATTTGACCTTGGTGGTTACTTTGTCTTCCACTGGGGCTTGCCCCTCGTTGCGAGTAGCGTGCATCACGCGAGACCTTCAACAGCGTATGTCACGGGATGCCCCGCCAGTTCTCGATCAGGAACAAAAGAGTACGGGACTTGTTGTTCTGGGCGTGCGGCAGTCGACCCCAGTACGCATTCGTGAAACGTTTGTGGGCGCTTCTGGGCGTACGCTCTTGAAAGAGTTGCTGGCTCGAGTACAGTTTCATGCGCGCTGGCAGTTGCTATCGTTACAGGCAAACGGAGGTTCCGCGCGGACCACGCAAGGATGCTTAGGCCGCAGACATCGGACTGGAGTCGGCTCTCAGCACAGAGCAGCTCCATCAATAAAGAGCGCGGAATGAACCGTAGGGAAATACCGCAGGCTCGTTCGTCGCTGGTATTTTCGGAATACGTCGTGCCGATTCTTCGCATAGGCACACTCACACGAGAATGAAACCGAACAGGTCTACGGACTCGGGCGTACACACGCCAAAGCCTGGCTCTCTTCCCAGTGGTACGAATAACAACCCGTGCGGGCTTTTTCGGCGACTGCTTCTTTTTTGCTTTACTCTGTCTCGACCGCTCTGTTGTCAACAGTCGAGGGATACTCATGGCTGCGTTCAAGTCCCTGGGACGATGTTTCCGGCTGTTGTCGACACATTTCACGCACGACGTAAGTCGGGCGCTGCGCTTTGCTTGCCATATATTCACCTTGTTTATGTGCAGCCTTGATGCGCTCTTTGTAACAGTGACAATTGAGTGCGATCAGGTGTTCTTGTCTATCCATAACACGTCGTGCTGCGAGTTCCGCGCTGTGGCTCGTGAACACCGGCTTCATCGCTCGGTTCGTGCACTTGCGCGGTACATGAGGCATATTCCGATGCACTCCTCCGTTTCCAAACCGGCTGCAGTACGCTACGATCACATAGTTCTGCTGGATGATCGCCTTGATTACTTCGCTGTCCGCAGCACGCGCAAATGCAAACTGTTCCATTCGATGAAGGATTTGTGAAACGTGACGTTCATGATCATGAAAAAAAGTACCGGAAGGAAAATCCAGGTTAGGGAGAAATTCGGGTAATCTAGATCCATTTGCGCTCTTTTCATGCAAACCAGTGACACAGTCCGTACTGGACGCGATTGCTGCGATGACTCTAGTCCGAATCCAAGACGCTTTTCATGCAGACGTAAGCAGTGCGGGCCTCTGGGAACAGATCCCGATGACAGGTATTGTTTTGCTGTTGAATGCGGTTTCGTCGATGGTCACGAAGCGATGGGGATTCTTCTTTAGCACGGAATCGACGATTTGTAGTGACAATCTCAGTGGACTTTCAGTGTGATCTTATGACTAATTCCTCAACAAACGCCATCGAGCACTTTTCGCTGTCAATGCAACCGCGTCAATAAATGCACCAACGAATCACCATGAAACTTAACGATCGAAAACTTGAAGAATACGTGATTTGGGTTTAATACACGTAAGCATTCGAGAATCATGGAGGTTTCTACATACATATTGCATCGCGATATCGGTTGTTCGACGAAACCCTTCTTCGAGAGCGTCGCGAATCATCTTGATTCCGTTAACGAAACGTATTGCTGCGGCGAGAAGAACGAAGTCGAGAGAGCCACCCCATATAGACGATCGCGAGTCCCAAAACTACGTACGATGTCGATAGCCTTTATTGCTGTACTTCGAATATCAAGGATGTATATCAAAAAAGACAGGAAAAATGGAAAAGGAGGAACAGAGCGAGCACGTCCCTGTTCCATTTTCGTCCACGACGGCTGGAGGACTGGGTATACGAACAGCGCTTTGCGATGACGCATCAGGTAGGTAACCCTGGAAAACAACTTGATGCGCCTACAACTTGCGTGAGCACTTGCTGAAAGCCATATTTTACTGAAGGCTGAATCAACGGACCCTGCAGATGAGTTTACGTCGACGTGACTGCGAGCCCGCGCAACCAGCACTAGCGGGCCGTCAGTGAGATGCATCCCGCTGGGCAGCCGCATTGCGAGCCCGTCCAGAGGACTCCTCGACTTCCGGCTGGATACCGCCCGGCTCCGAGTTCGCTTTCGACGGTTTCAGCAGCGCTCGTAATGGTGGCAAACGACTTTGAGGCATCAGAAAGCGCAACAGCATGGCAGTCGCTCGACCAACCATCAGCATATTGAGGCCGTGCCAAACCTGTACCACAACGTGCTGTGCGCTCAGCGTCTTCCCACAAGTCAAGGCAGCAGCAAACTGCCGCCGGATAAACTCCAGCGCCAGAAGCGAGCTCGCACTAGCACAAAAAATCGCCTTCGCTATATACGCATAATCCATCGCTCCAATAGCAACACCATCCAGCGCCCAAGTAATGGCATTCAGCGGGGCCATTAAAGCGATCACCCGCGTGCCCTGACGCGTCGCCTCCCGCACGGCTGCATTCGGGGAGAATATATGTGGTATGAGCTGGTGACCCAGTGGCGACCACCAGAGCACTCCGAACAGGAGGCCCACGCGCAGACTCAATTGAACGATTCGGTTTGCAGCCAAACGCGCTTGTATCCTCGCCACATCCGAAGGGTCCTGAACTTCAGCGTCAAGCGGAACACCCAACGCCACGCAATCCTTCTCCGTGAGTAGCCGCGCACCGCCAAGAGCTGATGCTACCATGGACTGAGCTGCCACCGACAGCGAGTCGCATAGCATAGCGGTCATCACCCAGACCTGTCGGAGGACCTCGAAAGCGGACGAGGCGACCGGTCCCCCGTAGTACGCTGTCGTGCTGGTTGCATAAGTAAGCGTTACTAGAATCGACACCGTGCGGATCGTCACCAGGCCGCCAGCGGATAAAAGCGGTCGAATTTGTGCCCAACTCGGAGGTCGACGCAGATCCCGACAGTCGAGTATACCCGCCGCGGGCGATTGTGCAAAGAGCCAGTGCTGGAAACGTTCCAGTGTACCGGTCCAGGAACGATGTACCAGGTACCGAGGCTGCGGTCCATGCGCTTGTGGAGGCACAGGCGCAGTTCCAGGTCGTCTTCGAGTTAGCACTAGGAACATGCAACAGAACGTGAGAATCTGGGCGAGAGCGGTTGCAGCTGCCGCCCCAATCACGTGCAGTCTCAGCGGAAATATAAGCAGCGCATCACCGAAAAAGTTGAGCACGTTTGTAGCCAGTGAGATACGGAAGGGAGTCGCGGTATCGCGATACCCACGGAATGCCCCCGATAAGACCATACTGCCGACGACAAAGGGCATTGCGAGCGTTCGGGTGCGGATATACGCGACGCCATATTGTAGGACACTGCCCGAGGCTCCGAGCTTCCCCAGTAACCAGGGGCAACCCAGGAAAATCGTCACTGCGAGCACCAAACCGAGCGAGCACGCTAACCAGAGGCCCCGAGCTAGCGCTCGACTCGCCTCAGCGTGATTCCCAGCCGCGCCAGCCCGTGCAACGATGGGTGTCGTTGCAATGGCCAGTGCTTGGAAGAGAATGATGGAGAAGTTGAAAACCATGGTCGAGACACCAACGCCCGCTAATGGGGCTGGGTCCGGAGTCCACACTGTCGCTGTCCAGGAGCGTGGAATCCGCGCCACAAACAGCGTATCCACGAGCGTCATCAGCGGGTCGAGTGCTAGGGCACCCAAAGCCGGCAGTGCTAGTCGTGAAATTTCCTTATCCAATGGAGAGCTGCCTACGAGTTGCTGCAGCGTGCTCCGCACGAAGCGCAATACAACCGCGGTTTGAGCATGTGCACGCTCCCGGATGCTACTGGGCGAGTGAGAGGCTCGCCAGGGTCGACGCAACAGCCCGCTCTGGGCAAGTCCTGTCCATGCACCTCTTCGCCGGCTAGGATTCCAGTTTAGGTCGCCGTGCTGTGCGCGGCCTAGTCGCTGCTGGTGCCCAGAGCGCGCAGGTGCCAGCCACTGGCTGCCCGAGCTGCAACCACGCAAGCAAGCCCAGCGTGAACAAGGGTGGAAACCGCAACGCAGGCCAGCGTAGCTGCTGCCCTGGGGCCTCTTCAAGTTCCCCTGTTGACAGCTGAGGTATGTGCGCGAAGCGCTTGCGAGCGTGCTGGTACAGGGGTCGCTACAGGAAGTCGCAAAGGCAGCGCGGAGCTTTCGCCCTCCGTAGAGGCTCGTGAAGAAACCCATGCCTCCTTCGTACTCAAACCTGAGAGGTCTCCGGCTTTACAGTTATTCGAACACGAGTATATTGTTAGTCGTTAGTTTCAGTTGAATCGGGCAGTCGCGCCCGCCTTGCTATTGTGAATAGAGTCCTTTCCAGAATGCAGTTCGAGAAAAGGCGCATGGCGGACACCGTTTGCGACGGTGGCGGTATCATGACCGCTTTTCTGCAGGAACGCTTGACGCTAGACGTTCATTGGACCAGTTCCGAGCTGATTTACGTCCGAGATATTTGTTGATTGTTTGGATGCTGAGATATCATTGAAGAAAGCACGCGTCTGCCTTGTTGACAAGCGAAATTTGCGGCAGCAGCACTGGAAGATTCCCCAGAAACGCCAGCAACGCTACCGCTCCTAGCTGCCTCACGACCAACAAATCCTGAAAACACTGCTTGTCGTAAAAGTCTGTGGCGAAGCTATTTCACTGAGAGGGTATCGGAGTGGTACGCGTTCTGTGCTCGTTCTTCACCTGAGGGAGATTCCGCGAGCACGTAAAGATTGTTCAGGTTCAGGTGTTCAGTTTGAGCAGCAGCAACAGCAGCAGATAACGCTTTTACGATAAATCCAGAGAAAGGGGACTCCCAAGTGCTGCCTCATCAGAGTCGGAGGCGGAACAAGGTACGTGCAGGTCGCTTACGAGGTGTCTGTTGTTTTCCCTTCTGACCACAGCCTGAATCCTGTATACACAGTTTCTCTCAGCGCGGTGGCAAAGTATGTCGCTTGGTTCATCGGTACTTCTCCTGGTTGTGCTAGACTAACGACAACTCATTCAAGCAGATCAAAGCTGTTGCGTCTGCGAGAGACGGTGTGTGTCCTCCGGAACTGCCGCATCGGCGCATATCACAGACTCGTTTGCTCTGCCAATTCTCTGGCCTCGGTTTTGAATAGAGGAAGCAAACAATTCGAAAGCTTTTTGATACAGCACGCTTCGTAGAAGCGTTACCTCCCGAAGATTCCATTCATCATAGGAAACAGGTCACGGGAAGCCCTCCGTTTCTGAATATTCTTCCCTTATCATCTACGCGCAGCAGCGTGGTAGAAAAGAGTGGACTGCTCCAACACGCCATCTGACGCCTCATTGGAAGCCGCAGATACTCTCTAGTTCGTCGCAGTGGCACGCTTTCTGGGCGTTGTCTACGCCCCAGCTCCGAGAGATCGACACGTCCGCTGCCGCATCGTTGTAGTGGAGGCTGCAGAACACAGCGACCGCTCCAGCTCTGGACCAAAGAAGCAGCGACCGCATGCCCGGTGCCTTTGACTTGGACCCAACTCGCAGCTGATGGGCAATGTTCGCTTTGGAAGAGCTTCCACGGATACCCGACTTCACTGAGCGTGCAATTTGTGAGCTTTTCGAACTATACGCATCCATCGAGAGTGTACAGCTACCACCGCAATCATCCGACGCAACGAACAGCTCCAGCGCTACGGCACCTGGGAACATCTTCAGTGCTGAACGTGGCCCCAGGTACCTTGGCCCAAGAGCGCTGGTTCGTTTCTTTACTGAGCTTGGTGTAGACATGCGCTCGCTGGCTGCCTTAGCGTTTGCCTGGCTCGGACGTTGGCAGTACCCCTGTCATTGCAGAGAAGAGGGTTTTGCGCGAGGCGTGCGTTACGCGCTCTGGGCACTAGACCGGCGGCAGCACAATGAGCCCAGACGCTGGGAACAAGTCCAGGCGACATGCTCAACGCTTCTCGAAACCAGTATCTGGCCAAGGGAATCGACAGCACTGTTTGAACGGCTCCGATCGGCCTTTCCGGACGCCGTCCTGTCCTACACGCAGCGTTCTGCTGAAGCCGCTCTTGATTTTTACCTTTTCGCCTTTGACTTGAACCGCCAGAGCCCATACCGGCGCTCGCTGTCGCTCACTGACGCCCGTTACCTCTGGAAACAGTTTCTCAGCGAATCGTGCTATCTCGCGACGCCTGCTTCCCCGGGAACGCCAGCGGGAGTCGCCAATCAGCCATGGCGATATCTCGAGCACTTTGACGCATACCTCGAGTCGCGCTGTGGAATGGCTGGCACCATCATCTCACGTGATACATGGTACTGGGTGCTAATGTTTGCGCGCGAAACCCAGGTCGCAGGATCCAGCTTCTTTGCGAACTACAACCAGGGGGATGCCTGGCCTGTACTCCTAGACGGATTTGTGGAGTATCTGCGCGAAAACAAGCTTCTTAGCTCGTGAATGACAAGCACAGGAATGCCCGATCAGCACATTTGTATGCATTTGTGCAGTTTTACTGCGAAAAGCAGAGTCAGCGTCATGCCACAGTGGAGCTGGCTCGTGAGCGAGCCCAGGAAACGACGGGAAACGCGGCACCAGTTGGCGACTACGAAACGGTGCCGGAGGCACTACGGAGGCGTCCCTGCGTCCAGCTCGGCTGCAGTGTGCGATCCAAGGCAGCGAGTCTGCGGTATCGAATGCACGTACGGCGGCTTCTCATGAACGCGTTCCTCTGTAATCATTGACCTGGTCCATTGGAACGAATCTAGGAAGCAGGGAACGGCTCGAAAGGCGCATCGACGTAATTAGACGAGTCTATGTCAATGCCAGAGGCAGTGCGGGATCGACGTCGCGGTCCTTTACGGCGTACGAGGTACGCCCCTGACCGTGCTGCATTGCATGGTATGCAACGGCATCCAGAAATACACCTGGATGGCCGGATTGAGTCCAGTTCTGCGATGTACCGAAGGTTTACACGCAGGACATGCGGGCATCGCCCGTTCTAGACATTGTGTGGCCTTGCGGTGCCGCCAAAGGCTGACGCCGGCGATACGCGCTGCTTCTTTAGGGTCGTATGGATTGTTCGACATCCGCGCTGATGCTCCAGATGGAAGCTGTGCCAGACCTGGTGGTGGACCCGTGAACCATCGGAAGCGGCGCTTCGGTTGCTTGCCGGACAGACGGCAGCATTCACGTATTTGGAAGCGTTCATTGAAACGCAAAGATTCTTCACTCTAAGAAAGTATCGGAAGCGGCGCTTCGGTTGCTTGCCGGACAGACGGCAGCATTCACGTATTTGGGAGCGTTCATTGAAACGCAATGATTCTTCACGCTAAAAAAGTATCAGAAGCGCCTGTGGAGCCGTTGTCGGTGCCCTGGCATATCCAGTAATATCGGAGAAAGACACAACCATATCTTTCGCCGATTGCTCAGAAGCATGGTATCCGACTCAAAAATAGAGCAATCCAATCGTGTTGGATGACGGAACCGCACTATACCAGCGCCTTGCCCCAGGCGAGAGTTCAACACCGGCTCTCCGGGCTGCTGATTTCCTTTTCATCGAAAGGCTGCAGCAATCCAACACCATGCCAACACTGAGTACTGACGATTACGTCGAAAGTTGAGGCGACATAGAGCCTTTGCAGGCACCACAGGAGACTCCGTTGCATCAATCCCTACATTTCTGAGCCAGCAAGATGAGACTACAACGCCCACAGCGTGTGCCTCATTAAGCGCTTTACAGTGCCTCGCACATGATGTGTTCGTTTGGCTGTATACGTACTGGGACCGACGCTGTAGCTGGTCAGATGGTCATTGGAAATGGCGACCCATCAATGTATCCCGTGAAACGTGTGTGCAAGGCGGTAATCCTACGATCCAGCCGCATCTCATCTACTGTATCGAGCATCAGTAGTGTTCCCGCACGCAGGTTTGATTGAAAGATCCCAGAGGAATACGGATAGCGGACAACCATGCCTCCAGAACTTTTATGGAAAGTTGGCTGAAGCGGTGCGACATGGCGAGGGAGGCTCGTCGAGCCTCTTCCAAGTACGAAGCTGAGCGATCCCGAACGACATCCTGCATCGCGTTTTCGGGGGATGCTCGCCTTTCATATGCTTCCATCGGAAGCCCGTGACAATAGCCTCATACTGGCCTGCCGGTTTCGAGTGTGCTTCTATTTTTATTGTACTCTTTTCGAGAGGATCTCCCACTTCTCTCACTGGTGGAATTGTGTCCTCCTCGTGCACCTTGCAGGGCGGCATGGATTTGGTCGCTATGCTCTTCGTCCGTGTTCTTCATCGAAATTCAAACGAATTCGGTGGACGACGGGACCAGAATTCTACTGTTCTATGTATGTCTCTACGATTCCTCAGGCGGCTTTTCGTCATCTAACAGAGGCAAGAAACGCCTGGAGTTCGTGAACTGAGACGTTAACGCCGCCGTCCATATCAGACGATGTGCGGTGCTGATGACGAGACCCGCGGAGCTGACGCAGTCTAACCTTGTGGGGTAGTTTCTCTCGCTCGAAATATGCAAGGAAAAACTGAAGTCGATAGCAGGGTCCGGTCGAAAAAGACCAGGAGGCGTCCGCACGTCAGTGGGCAGACATAGAGCCTACGGCGGGCATAGCGCCGCTCGTCACCACTGTACACCGGCTGTATAGCGTTTGTCGCTTGAAAGGCGTGTCGCTCTTGCTGGTAGCGAATGCCTGCGTGGCTGCTTTATCCAGCGAACGCTATGACGTACATGGTATGACGGAAGGGTTTGGCGAAGCGTCCGTAGTTGGCTCCCTTCTCCCCAAGGTACACAATCGTTGTGGTGTAGAGCCCGAAGGACTTGAGGAAACCTTCTGGATCGTCTGTACCAAAAACAAGCGTCTGCCTCGTGTGACTGTTCTCACTCTGCTTGTGGTTGTTCGACGGTGTTGCACGCTTTCGGGAGCTGTGGGCTTCGAGCCCAGGCCTCTGGGGCAGTTCACCACTTTGGAGCGTCTCTTCGGTGGACTCCTCGCTCGTTCGTGGCGTTGAGGCTGTTCGGGCTTGTAGTTTGCGGACTAGGGCCTCCTGCACAAAACTCGCCCCTGTCCAGGATGCTCGACCTACCGGCATGAGGCTGCGCATGTCGCTGAAGAGCGCGCGACACAGAGACTCGGGGAGATAGTAGGTGAGGCCCTCGAGCAACCACACGGAGCTGTTGCCTGGATCGAAGCCAGCAGCTAGGAGGTCTTGCTTCCAGTCTTTGGTCAAGTCGCTGGGCACATATTTCACCAGAGATTTTGGTTTGTAGCTGGGAAAATCGTTCCGCAAGATCCGCAGTTTGTATTCGAGCACGACGGGCATGTCGAGCTCGTAGACGACTGTATCCCGCGGTATATCCAGCCGGTAGGCTCGCATGTCGAGCCCAGCACCCAAGATGACGACCTGGCGTGGAGGTGGTTCGTTGGATGCCGAGCCCTGCTCCTTGCCGAACAGGCATCGCATTAAAAAGTCGTCAAAGTAGCGCGTTCGGACCGGTATTCGGGATAGTTGATCGGTGGTGCTGGTGCGGGCGCGCTCCCTTTGGGCGGCCATAAAACGAGCGCCGGCTAGCTTTTCCGCAAAAATATCGCGAACAAGCGCTTGCTCGCCGTAGAGTTCCAGCTCCAGTGCTCGCGCCGCCGCAAGTAGCTGCGAAGCACGTACCATGTTATACAGCGGATGGGCGCTCTGGATTCTCAGTTGTGGTCCAGATCGACTTTCCGTTGCGGACTGGTGCACCTGCGCCAGTGGAGGGCGTTCTCCTGCAGCCTTCGTGTTCGCGTCGGTGCTCGCGTTCGAGGCTCGTGATCCGTTGGATACCTCGGACTCGCCAGGGACGCTTCCTGTGGTCGCGTTCTCGTTTGTTGCTGCTGGACAGGACCGTGCATCCTCGGCAATGACTCCAGCAAGCTCCACTGTGGGCAAGCGCTCAGCGTCGCGAGCGACCGGTGCCGCTGCCGACTCGACAGCAGCGGCGGATGCGTTTTTCTCGGACACGGGAGTGGCGGTCTCCGCTCTGTCCGCAGCTTTCGTCGTCTTCGCGCGCTCGTTTTGTCGATGTGCTCGATTCGAAGCACCCCCTGTGACAATTCTCCCGAGCGATAGAAACGCCGAGACGACACCGGGATTGCGTTTCTCACTGTTTGTCACTGGTAGGCGCGCTTTGCTCGGGAGCTTGGGTTCTGGTGCCGGCGGTGCTGGCTGCGCACTCACGGGTGGCTCCTCATGTGATGACACGTGCAGCGCCGAGGCGTCAACGTCCTGTGCCGTTGCCTCGACCAACATCGAAAGCGGATCGCGCTGGGGCAGTTCTGGTAGCGACGGTGCCGTCACCGGCGCCGGCTCAACAACGGATATTTCGCCCTGGCTCGAGCGACGCCGTTCATGAGACCGCGCCTCTGCACCCTCTCGTCCGGCTCGCCGTCGCTGCCGTCTTCGAGAGCCCCACCGCCATAAACCTCGACTCGCAAAGAAGACCAAAACTGCCAGGCCAAGCGTGCCGGGGAGCAATCGCCGTTGTTTGCCCGAAACTGCTTCGGTCGCGCGGTCCTCGACCCCGAGCAAGCTCTTCTTGCGCTCACGGGTGGATTGCGGGCCGGTCTGCACAGAGCCGTTGCTTTTAGGAGCAGACAAA
>Ga0080006_1089831_pt1 | contig 45968 bp, 48 predicted proteins | sample RS3BMetagenome_FD_69209 | JGI IMG/M metagenome (GOLD analysis project Ga0080006, IMG submission 69209) | Ferric oxide microbial mat and aquatic microbial communities from Rainbow Spring, Yellowstone National Park, USA - RS3B (SPADES... ... | reverse complement strand
TGGACCAGCTTCTTTGCCACCGCGCCCCAGACCCGGCGACCGGCCGTCCGCACCCTGACCTACGCTGCCGCCGCGTCAGCCCAGGCGGCCTGACGGCTATCCCCGATTGTGACGTGCGCCCGGTTGCGGCGTACATCGACCGGCAGGCAGGCGACCCGTCGCGCGCGAGCTTTGCCGCGGCCCGGCAGGACGACGATGCGCTCGTGGGAGACGTCGTTCTGAACGAGATGGACGCGCGCAACCGGACTGCGAACGTCCGGATCTTTGTCGCTTCGCAGCACACGGGTCGCGGGTACGGCACCGAAGGCACGTGACGGATGCTGGATTACGGGTTCGGCATGCGCAACCTGCACCGGATCGAACTCGACGTGTACACGATCAACCGCCCTGCGCGTGTAACGCCCCCCGCGCGCTCCCGGACCCGTCGTCGCGACCTTCCCCTTGCGCGTCGCGGGGACCGGCCGCGGACGGCGGGGGCGGTCTCTTACGCGGCGGTGCGCGGGCCCACCGCGGCCCGGTCGCGCCCGCGCCGGCTGGGCAGCCACAGGGCAAGGACGACCGCCAGGTAGACGACGTACGCCCCGACCTGGAGCGCGGTGGGCTGGGCGGCGTAGCCGAGGAACGTGTGCAGCAGGTCGCCGGCGAAGCCGCCCTCGGGCAGGGCCGCCTGGGTGTTCCACAGCACCTGGTGGGCGCCCGGCAGCCAGCCCAGCGACTGGAAGTCCTCGATCCCGTCCGCCAGCAGCCCGGCGGCGCTGACCATGAGAAGCGCGCCCATGACGGAGAAGAACCGCCCCAGGTCGACACGAACGCCCAGGCGGTAGATGGCGCGAGAGATCGTGAGCGCACCGGCAAGCCCGACGGAGGCGCCGAGGATCACCTGCCAGGCCTGGGAGGCCAGCGCGATGGCGAGACTGAACACGACCGTCTCGAGGCCCTCGCGGGCGACCGTGACGAAGGCCAGGCCGGCCAGGGCGAGGCCGTTCGAGCTTTCCAGGGCACGCTGGGTCTCGCGGGTCAGATCTCCCTTCAGCTTGCGGCTCTCGCCGCGCATCCAGAAGGTCATATAGGTGAGGATGCCTGCCGCGATGAAGTAGGTCGACCCCTCGAGCTTGGTCTGCAGGGTCGTGCCGTCGTAGGCATGAAGGAGGACGTAGGCGGCGACGCCGCCGCCCAGGGCGACGACAAGCGCCGCCCCGACGCCGAGCCAGACCTCGCGGATCCGGTCGGGCCGGTGGAGTTGGCGCAGGGCGGCGAGAAGGATCGCCACGATCATCGAGCCCTCGAGGCCCTCGCGCAGGAAGATGAGGAACTCCGCGACCACGCGCCCGGCCTCCGTTCGATGTTAGCCATGGCTAATTAGCCGGCGCTAACAGTAGGGGCTGGCCGGGCGGCGTGTCAAGGCGCAAGGCGCGGTCCGCCGTGCTGCGCCGGCGGGCGGCGCGGCCGGCAGCCACGCGGTATACTCGGTCCCGGACGACGAGGCCTTCCGCCGCGTCGAACCAGGGCGGGCAAGGGAGATGGACATGCCCACGATCGCCGAGGGAGACCGGTTCCCGCACGTCTCCGGCAAGACGTTCCAGGGCGAGCAGATCGACCTTTCCGGGTACGCCGGCAAGCGCAACGTCGTGCTCTACTTCTATCCCCGCGACCTGACCCCGGGGTGCACGCGCGAGGCGATCGACTTCGACCGCAAGCTGGCCGACTTCGACGCCCACGACACGACCGTGATCGGGATGAGCGTCGACCCGCTGGAGGCCCATCAGACGTTCACAACCAGCTGCGGCCTGCACTTTCCCCTCCTGAGCGACGAGGGCGGCGCCCTCTCGGACACGCTGGGGATCAAGGCCGACCAGGGCTACTCGCGCCGCACCACGTTCGTCATCGACAAGACGGGCGTCGTGCGCAAGGTGTTCGAGGTGCAGGGCGTCGACGGGCACGTCGACCAGGTGCTGGAGGCCGTCCGGTCCCTCGCCTGACGCCTCACCGGTCGCGGGGCGGGCGATGCCCGCCTCGCGTCGTCTCCGGAAGGGCCGGGCCCGGCCGTGTCGAAGGCTGACCGATCGCCCGTGAGCTCGGTCCAGGGAGGTCGTGACGTGGACCCTATCGCCCCCGAACGATTGGCCGCCTCGCTCGACGCGCTTGCCGGCCAGCGCCTGTACGTGCACCTCGAGACCACGGCCGGCGCCTACACCGCCGGCGGCTTCGGCGCCTTCTCCCGCAACCTGGTCATCGTCCCCGAACGCCTCATGCTGCGCGGCACCGGCCCGTACCGGATCGGCATCCGCACGGCCGAGGGCTGGCTGTACGCGGAAGGGCTCACCCACGCCGAGATCGCGGACGGCCGCGTGTTCATGGAGGGTCATGACGACGAGGGCCGTCTCACCGTCATCCTGCTCCTGTCGCGCGAGCCGCTCGCCGTGGCCGGCACGGCGCGCATCCTGCCGGCGGGCCGGCCCTTCGTCCGGCCCGCGGGGGCGGCACCGCCGCCGACGCAGGAGACCGGCGTCCTCGTCTCGTCCGGCCACCCGGACGACGAGACGTTCGGCTGGGGCGGCACGATGGCCCTGTACAGCGCCGCCGGCGTGCCGCTCACCCAGGTCACCGCGACCCTGGGCGAGATGGGCCGCAACCTCGGCGACCCGCCCCGGACCTCGCGCGAGGACCTGCGCCGGGTTCGCGAGACGGAGCTGCGCGACGCGTGCGACGCGCTCGGCGTCGGCGACCTGTGGCTGCTCGGGATCTGGGACAAGACGTCGGAGTTTCGCGATCCCGAGGACCTGGCCGAGGGGATCGGCCGGGCGATCGAGGCCGCGCGCCCGAGCCTCATCCTGACCTCGCACCCGGTGCACGGCGGCCACCCCGACCACTGCAGCGCCGGCCGCGCCACGCTGCTTGCCGTGGGGCGGATGCCCGTCGCAAGCCGGCCGCGCGTCTTCTGCGGCATGCCGTCCTGGGTGGCCGAGCGCGAAGGCCTCACGCCGAACATCGTCGACATCAGCTCGGTACGCGAGGTCAAGATCGCCGCGATCCGCGCCCATCGCTCCCAGAGCGAGCGGATGATGCGCCGGTTCGAGGCCGAGCAGGCGAACCTGTCGCCCGAGATGGAGCGACGCTTCAGCCGCGAGAGCTACATCGAGATCCAGCCCGACGCGATCTCCTGAGGACGGCAGCGGTGCGCGAGCTGGGCGAGAGCGAGCTGGAGTGGGCGGCGGAGGGCGCCGCCGTCCTCGGCACGGGCGGCGGCGGCAACACGTACCTCGCCCGCCTGGACGTCCGGCGCCTCGTGCGCGCGGGCGCCCGGGTGCGCGTGGCCACGGTCGACGACATGCCCGACGACGCCTTCGGACCGGTCGTAGGCGGCATGGGTGCGCCGACCGTGGGGATCGAGCGGCTGCCGATCGCGGGGCGGTTCGGCGAACTCGTCGAGGCGGCCGGCAGGGCCCTGGGGCGCCGACCGTCGTTCGTCGCGATCGGCGAGATCGGCGGCGCAAACGCCATCCGGCCGCTGTCCGCGGCGGCCGAGACCGACCTGCCCGTTCTCGACGCCGACCCGATGGGCCGCGCCTTCCCGGAACTGCAGATGAGCACCTACATGATCGGCGGGCTTGCGCCGCAGCCGATGATCCTGAACGACGGCAAGGGCGTTCTCGCCGTGCTCGAGAACGTCCCCGACCCGCCCACCGCCGAGCGGTACGGGCGCGCCCTGACCTGGGCGATGGGCGGCAGCACCGGCCTCAGCCTGTCGGTCGTCACCACCGCCCAGGTGCGCACGCACGGCATTCCCGGCACGCTCGACCTCGCCCTCCGGATCGGCGAGGCGATGGCCCGGGCGCGCACGCGCAAGCGTTCGACCGTGGACGCGATCGGCGACGTCGTGCCCGGCATGCGCCGGCTGTTCGAGGGCAAGATCGTCGACCTGTCCCGCCGCACCACGGCGGGATTCGCCCGCGGCCGGGTGACGATCGACGGCCTCGGCGCGCACCGGGGGGAGCGCCTCCTCATCGACTTCCAGAACGAGTACCTGATCGCCCGGCCGGCCGACGACGGCGCCGAGCCCCTCCTCACCGTGCCCGACCTGCTCGTCCTCATCGAGGCCGAGTCGGGGCGGGCGCTGGGCTCGGAGATGGTCCGCTACGGCCTTCGCCTCGAGGTCCTCGGCATGCCGGCGCCGCGCGAGCTGCGCACGGCCGCCGCGCTGCGCACCGTCGGGCCGGCGGCGTTCGGGTACGCCGACGCGTACCGACCGCTCGCCGGCGACCTGCTCGACCGCCCCGGGCCGCCCGCCGGCCGCGCCGCCTCGTAGCAGGGCGCCCAACCACCCGGCGGGCCGACGACCGGGACGGACCGGCAGGAGGTGTCGCCGTGCACCAGGCGTCCCCGACGACGGGTGGTCCGCTTTACACCGTGCGCCCGCTCGGGCCGGCCACCTGGGACGCGTTCGCGGAGCTGGTCGAACGCAACCACGGCATCTACGGGGGTTGCTGGTGCGTCGCGTTCCAGGCGGAACACCGGCGGGACGTGGGCGACCGGCGCCAATTCAAGGAGGGGCTGGTGCGGGCAGGCCGGGCGCACGCGGCGCTGGTCTTCGACCGCCAGGGACTCGTCCAGGGCTGGTGCCAGTACGGCAGCCGGGAGGAACTGGACCTGCGGCACCGCCGCGCGTATGACCAGGATCCGCCACCGACGGCGCGGTGGCGGATCGCCTGCATGTTCGTCGACCGGCGCCACCGCCGTCAGGGGATCGCCGAGGCGGGCCTCGACGGCGCCCTGTCGCTCATCGCGGCGGCCGGCGGCGGCCGGGTCGAGGCGATCTCCGAGACGACCGCCGGCCGCTCGGCGCAGGACCGGTTCCTGTGTACCGGCACGGTCGAGCTATTCGAGCGCCACGGCTTCGTGCGCGGCCGACAGGTCGGCAAGCACGCCTGGATCGTCGGCCGGGAGGTCGACCCGGCCTAGCGCAACCGAGATCGCGCCGGGCGCAGGGTCCGTCCCCCGGCCGGTTGCCGGGGGACGACCGGGCGCCTCCGCGTGGGGACCCCTGGTGCGTCGCGCGGGCGGGTCGGGCGACGGCGCGCCCCGCGGCGCGCCGTCTAGTTGCCGGTGCCGCTGCCGCTGCTGGCGTCGGGCGGGGTCAGCGCCGCACTCGCCCGCGCCAGCGCGCCGCCGACCACCACCGCCAGCGCCGTCACGACGAGCGCGTACAGGAAGAGCATGGCAAGGCCCGAGGCCGAGCCGAGGTACGTCTTCACCAACGTGGTGATGGCCGTGTTCCAGGCCAGCGCGGCGATCAGGCCGAACGCCGTCGTCACCAGCGTGAGGGTCTGCTGGAGGAATACCTTGTGCACTGTGGCGCCTCCTCACGAGCGTGCGGGGGCGGTCCCCGCCAGCGCGAAAGTTCGGCGCCGTCCGCCAACAACCCCCTACGGGCGCCCGGCCACCCACGCCTCGCCGAGGCGCTGCCAGATCGCGTCCGCCGTCTGCGCCGGCGTCTGGTCGGAGGTGTCGAGCCACAGCCCGAGGCGGGGCGTTGCCTCGCGCAGCTCGCGATCGAGGCCCTGCGCCGTCCAGCCGCCCACGTAGCCGCGCTTGTCCCGTCCCGCCTCGCGCCGCTCTACCGCCCGCACGCTGGGGGCGAGCACGACGACGGCGAGAGGGCGCGTGCGCACGAGGCCGACGAACCATGGGAGCATCTCGCCCAGGATGACATCCTGGACGACGACGCCGAAGCCGGCCTGGGCGTACGTGTCGACCGCCTGGGCGGCGAGGCGGTGGCGCAGGCGCAGCTGCGCCCGGGCCGTGCCGGCGAGCCCCGGCTCGACGGGCGCGCGACCGTTCACGATCATGCGGCGGAAGAGATCGCCGCGCACGTGCACCGAGCGCGGCATCCGCTCGGCCAGGAGCGCGGCGACCGTGGACTTGCCGGACGCCATCACGCCCGTGACGGCGATGGCGATCGGGCCGTCCGGCGGCCCGGCCTGTGCGTTCATGGGTCCATCGTAGCAGCCGCGCCCCAGGCGAACGAGGCGAAGGCGCCGGCGGGAAGGCCGACGGCGACCACGCCGACGCAGGGCGCGACGCGCGGGCGGGCAACGCCGGCGACTGTGTCGCCGAGAGGGCCGACGGCCCGCGGAGTGGACGTCCGCCCGGGCCGCGCTCGCCGACCGTCGACCGGATGCCTCGGGACGTGCGCGGCGGCACGAGCATCGCCAACGGTACGCGGTGGCGGGGCCCTCGCCACGCCCCACCCGTGCCGTTCCCGGGCCTGCCTACCCCGGCCCGCGTTCGCCGAACGTGCCCGCGGCCGGCCGGTACGCTCCGTAGGCGCGCCCGGCCAGCCACTGCGCGACGACCCGATCGCACCGCTCGAAGCGCACGCCGAGCGCGAACAGCCGGTCGATCATGCGCTCGAGGCCGAGCAGCCGGTGGCCCCGTCCGGTCACCTCCGGGTGGAAGGTCATGGTCACGACACCGTCATCGAAGTCGCGCACCATGTACGCCACGTCCTCGACCCAGTTCTCGAACACCAGGCGCGCGTTGCCGAGTGCCCGCCCCTTGCCGTTGGTCTCGAACGCCGGCCAGTCGTCGAGCGACCAGCTGATCGGCAGCTCGACGAGCGGTCCCGGCTCGCCCAGGACCGAGGGACCCTCTACCGTGTGGCGGTCGCCCCGGCGTACCCGGTAGGGCCGGTAGTCGTGGGCCATCAGGCTGGAATCGTAGACGATGCCGAGCTCGACCAGGATCTCCAGCGTATGCGCGGACAGGTCCCACGAGGGGGTGCGGTTTCCCGTCGGCGCCGAGCCCTGGAGTGCGCCCAGCGCGTCGAAGGCGCGGCGCGTGACCTCGCGCTCCCGGTCCGGGGTGAGGAGGCTCGGCCGCTCGTGGGCGTAGCCGTGCAGGGCGAGCTCGTGGCCGCCCCGGACGATGTCCCGGCACGCCGTCGGGTAGGTGTCGGCGGTGTGGCCCGGGACGAACCACGTGGCGGGGATCTCGCGCTGCTCGAGGAGGTTCAGGATCCTGGCGACCCCCACGGCCGAGAACTCGGCCCGGGACAGGTCGCCGGGCGAGGCGTCCGGCAGGTCGCCGGCAAACGAGTCGAAGTCAAACGTCAGGCATACGGTGCCGCCCATCCGATCGCCTCCGTTTCCGTCGGCGGCGCTGGTCCGCCGCGCCCGCACCGCATTCGCCGCCGGGGGGCCGGGCCCATCCTGGCGCTCGCGCAGGGCGATCGACGGGCCGTGGACACAATGGTCGCAAAACGTGCACAATGTGGCCACGGGGGAGGGATGGGCATGCCTCGAGAGGTGGGCATCCGCGACCTGCGCGATCACCTGGGGGCCTACATGGCCCGCGTCCGCGACGGGGAGTCGTTCGTGATCCTGGACCGCGGACGCCCGCTCGCCCACCTCTCTCCGGCCCGGACGCCGGAAGAGGCGGCGGTCGCGCGGCTCGCCCGGGAAGGCTTCCTGTCCTGGGGAGGGGGCAAGCCCGAGGGACTTGCGAACCCGCCCGCGGTCAAGGACGGGACCGTGGCCGACCTCGTCGTGCGCATGCGCCAATGACCGTGTACGCGGACACCAGCGCGATCGTCAAGCTGTACGTGGCGGAAGAGGGCTCGGAGCGGGTGCGGTCCCGGCTGGCCGGAGCCGCCGCGCTCTTCACATGTCGGCTCGCATACGTGGAGGCCCGCGCCGCCTTGGCCGCCGCCCGGCGCCTCGAGCGTCTGGACGAACCGGGATACGCCCGGGCCGTATCCGCGTTCGAGCGCGACTGGAAGCGGTACCACGTGATCGAGGTGACGCCGAGTCTGATCGAGATGGCTGGCGGGCTCGCCGAACGCCACGCCCTGCGTGGGTACGACGCGGTCCACCTGGCGGCGGCGTTGGCCCTGAACGACCGCCTTGCGGCCGACGGCGGTCTCATCGCGTTCGACGCCGAGCTCGCGCGCGCTGCCGCCTCGGTCGGACTCCGCGTCCTCTAGGGGCGCACCTCCAAGACTCCCGGCCTGCCCGCGACCGCGTCCCAGCGCGCCCAGCCGCCGCGCTCGAGAAGCCAGCGGTCGTGCGTCGCCATGACGACCGCACCGGGGAAGCGCTCGAGGGCCTCTTCGACCGCCTCGCGCAGGTACAGGTCGAGGTGGTTGGTCGGCTCGTCCAGGAGAAGCGCGTGCGCCCCCGCGGTGAGCGCCCGGGCGAGGGCCACGGCGGTACGCTCGCCGCCGCTCAGGGCATCGCTCGGCACCAGCGCGCGGTCGCCGCGCAGCCCGAGCTGGGCGGCGATCGCCCGCGCCTCGGACGCGTGCTCGCCGGTGGCGTCGAGGAGGGCGGCCGCGGTCACCCCCGCCCCCATGCCCTCCCGGTCCTGGCGGACCATCGCCAGGCGGGCGCCGGGGCTGCGCCACAGCCGTCCGTGGAGCGGCTCCAGGTCGCCTGCCAAGGTTCGCAGGAGGGTCGACTTGCCGGCACCGTTCGGCCCGGTCAGGAGCACGCGCGCCTTCGCCGCAAGTGTGAGCTGCGCCACCCCCAGGACGGGCTCGCCGCCGACGCCCACGACCAGGTCCTGCGCCTGCGCGACCGTGCGCCCGCCGAACGCGCCGGCCACGACCGGCAGCGCCACCCGATCCCGCTCCCACGGCTTCGCCTCGGCCTGCGCCTCGGCACGCTGCAGGTTGCGGTCGGCGGCGTGGGCGCGCCCGAACGCCTTGGCCGCCTTCTTTTGCGCGTACGGGTCGCGCACGCCGGCGTGGGCCGACGCCTGCTCCGCCCACCGCCTGCGCCGGTCGGCGGCCTCGCGCAGGTGCTCGATGCGGCGGCGGTCGTCCCGGTAGGCGCTTTGCGCCGTCTGCGCCGCGTGCCGGGCCTGGTCGCGGTAGGCGGAGTAGTTGCCGGGGTACCGCTCGAGGGTGGCGCCGTCCGGCTGCCAGGGCCGGTCGAGCTCCCATACCTCGGTCGCGACGGCGTCGAGAAAGGCACGGTCGTGGGAGACGACCAGGACCGCCCCCCGGTAGGCGCGCAGGGCAGCCTCGAGGCGGCCCAGGGCGTCGACGTCCAGGTGGTTGGTCGGCTCGTCGAGGAGGAGCAGGTCGGGCTCGTCGGCCAGCGCCAGGGCCGCCGCGGCAAGGCTGCGCTGGCCGCCGCTCATCGCGTCGAGGGGCAGGGCCGGTAGCCGCCAGCGCGCCCGTACATCGGCCGGCAGGACCGGGCCGACGCGGGGCGCCGACTGGGACAGGATCCGCACGGTCGTGCCCCGGCGCACGGCGACCGCCCCGCGCACCGCCGCGCCGGCGCCGCTCCCGCCCGGGTACGTCGCGCCGCAGGCCTCGGCGATGGCCGCCACCAGGGTCGACTTGCCGACCCCGTTCGGGCCGACCAGCACCACCCGCGCGCCCGCCTCGAGCCGGGCCGCGGCGATCCGGAACAGGTTTCGCGCGCCGATCACGGCGCGCACATCCGACAGCGACACCAGGGACATGGCAACCACCTCGCACGACAGCCCGGCGTCCGGGCTGGAGTTGGGCGAGGTTAGTTGCGCATCGGCCGATCGGGCCTCCCTGGTGGTGTTGGACCGAGCATACCAAGGGCGCCGCACGCGTTCAACCCGCGTTGACGGCCGCCGGGCCGGGCGCGAAGATGGCCGCAGACCGGCCCGCGCGGGCCACGCCAGGAGGAATCCCCATGGCCGAGCCGATCCTGCACGCGCATCTGTACGTTCCCGGGCCGACGCCGGTGCCGCCCGAGGCGGCGCTGGCCCAGGCCATGCCCATGACCGACCACCGGGCCCCCGCCTTCCAGGCCCTCATGGAACGGACGGATGGCCGGCTGCGGACCCTGTTCGGCACCGGCGGGCGGGTCGTCGTCCTGCCCTCCTCCGGTACCGGCGGGCTCGAGGCGGTGGTGGTCAACCTGTTCTCGCCGGGCGACAAGGTCCTCGCCGTGGTGGCGGGATTCTTCGGCCTCAAGTGGGCCGATCAGGCCCAGGCCCAGGGGCTCGATGTCGAGCGCCTGGAGGTCGCCTGGGGCGAGGCGGTCCGGCCGGAGGCGGTGGCCGAGCGCCTGGCCGCGGGCGGGCATGCGGGCGTCCTCCTGACCCAGAACGAGACATCGACAGGCGTGATCCAGGACGTCCGGGCCGTCGCGGCTGCGGTGCGGCGCGTGCGGCCGGACGCCGTCGTGGCCGTCGACGCCATCTCCGGCTTTCCCGCCGCCCGGTTGCCGATGGACGCCTGGGACGTCGACGCGGTCGTGTGCGGCAGCCAGAAGGCGTTCATGCTGCCGCCCGGCCTGGCGTTCGTCGCGCTGGGCGAGCGGGCCCTCGCCCGGGCCGCGCTCGAGCGGCCGCGCCGCTACTACTTCGACCTGCGGCCGTACCTCGCCGGCAACGTGCCGTACACGCCGGCGGTCGGCCTGTACTACGCCCTGGAGCGCGCCCTCGACGTCCTCGAGGGGGAGGGCGAGGACGGCCGGGCCGCCCGCCACGAGACGCTGCGCCGGATCGTCCGGGCGGGCGGGCGGGCCCTGGGCATGACGCCGCTTGCCGGCGACGACGTCGCCTCCCCCACCCTGACCGCCCTCCAGCCCCCCGACGGCGTCGACCCGCGCGAGGTGAAGGCGGCCGGCGCCGCCCTGGGCGCCCTGTTCGGCGGCGGCCTCGACCGGCTGGCACCGCGCATCCTGCGCGTCGGTCACGTGGGCTACGTCACCCCCACCGACGCGGTCGGCAGCATCGCCGCGCTCGAGATGGCGCTCGCCGCCGCCACCGGCCGGCCCGCCGACGGACGCGGCAGCGCCGCGGCCGTGGCCGCCTGGCAGGAGGCGCGCAGGGCCGCACCGGCCGTCACGGGCGGGGGCCAGGGCCTGTAGGTGCCGGACGCGCCGGGACCGCTTCGTCCCAGCCGATCCGCCCAGGAGATGCTCGACCTCGTGCTTTGCGTCGCCGGGCGCGACGATCGCGTCCGGGCCGTGTGCCTGAACGGGTCGCGGGTGAACCCGAGCATCCCGCCGGACATCTTCCAGGACTTCGACGTCGCCTATCTCGTCACCGACCTCGCCGCGTTCGTCGCCGACCCGGACTGGATCGACGTGTTCGGCGAACGCCTCATCCTGCAGACGCCCGACGCCATGGGGACGCCCCCGTCCCGTCGGGCCCGCTTCGCCTACCTCATGCTCTTCGCCGACGGCAACCGCATCGACCTGACGCTCGTACCGCTGGCCGAGCGCGAGGCGTACGTGGGCGAGGACCGGCTGACCGTCGTCCTCCTGGACAAGGACGGCTGCCTGCCCGCGCTTGCTCCCCCGAGCGACGAGGCGTACCGGGTGCGCCGGCCGTCGGCGGCACAGTTCGCCGACTGCTGCAACGAGTTCTGGTGGGTGTCCACCTACATCGCCAAGGGCCTGTGGCGCGGCGAGCTGCCCTATGCCCAGGCCCACCTCGAGCGCTACGTGCGGCCGATGCTCGACGTCATGCTCGGCTGGCGGGTCGGGCTCGACACGGGCTTTTCGGTGAGCGTGGGCAAGCACGGCAAGTACCTCGAGCGGTACCTGCCGGGCCCAGCCTGGGAGGCGTACAGGGAGACCTATGCGCACGGAACGGTCGAGGACGTCTGGCGGGCGCTCCTGGCCACGACGTCCCTCTTCCGGACGACCGCGCGCAGCGTGGCTAAGCGCCTCGGACACCCGTACCCGGACGGGGACGACGCCCGGGTGAGCGCCTTCCTGGTCCACGTCCACGCGCTGCCCCCGACCGCGCCCCGCGTCGTGCCCTGACGGCCTGGGTCGGGCACGCAGGGCGTGGCGGCCCGCCGGCGAAGCAGACCCCACCTTGGCCACGGAGGCGACTCCATGCTGGACACGTCCCGGGTCCATCCCGATCTGCGCGCCGCCTTCCTGGACCGTCCCCCCTTCGACCTCGCGGACGCGGTCTCCACCGAGCGCAGGGAGGGGGTCGCGCCCGCGGGCGTGCCCGACCCGCGCGTGCGCGTCGAGGACCGCACCGTACCCGGTCCCGCTGGGGCGCCGGCGGTTCGCGTGCGCCTGTACGCGCCGGCCACGCAGGCGCCCGGGCGCCCCGGCCTTGTATGGCTGCACGGTGGTGGCTACGTGCTGGGCTCCGCCCTGGTCCAGGACGCCATGGCCATCGACCTGTGCGTCGGGGCGGACTGCATCGTCGCCTCGGTCGACTACCGGCTCGCACCCGAGCACCCGTTCCCGGCCGGGCTCGAGGACGCCTACGCGGCCCTGCGGTGGCTGGCCGAGGTCGGCCCGCACGAGATGGACACGACGCGCATCGGTGTGGGCGGCATGAGCGCGGGCGGCGGTCTCGCGGCGGCGCTCGCCCTTCTCGCGCGGGACCGGGGCGGGCCGGCACTGGCGTTTCAGATGCCGCTGTGCCCGATGCTCGACGACACGAACACGACCGCGTCGAGCCGGGAGTTCACGGATCCGCGGGTCTGGAACCGCGACGCCAACGGCGCCGCCTGGGCGCTGTACCTGACCGGCGTCGCGCCGGTCGGAGGCGGGGTGCCGGCCTACGCGGCGCCGGCCCGGGCGACGGACCTGCGGGGCCTGCCACCGGCCTACATCGGCGTGGGCGCCCTCGATCCGTTCCGGGACGAGGACATCGAGTATGCACGGCGCCTGAGCCAGGCCGGCGTGGAGACGGAGCTGCACGTCTTTCCCGGCTGCTACCACGGCTTCGAGGGCGTCCTGGAGGCGGACGTCGCACTGGAGGCGCGCCGCGAGTACGCGGGGGCCCTGCGGCGCGGGCTGCACGGTGCGGACGGCGCCGACGCCCGCCCCCGGACATGACAGAACGCACGGCCAGGTACGGCCGTGCGGCCCGCTACGGGACGGGTACGCCCTAGTTCGCGGCGGTCACCGTGACGTTGCCGTTCGTTGTCGCAATGGCGATCCGGTGCGCGCCCGCCCCGATCCTGGCCGTTGCCTGACCCCTGGCGCCGTTGGCGTACGCCCACGGAAGGTTGCCGCCGATCGCCCCGTTCGTCGTCGACGCCGAGATGCGCGCGCTCGTGGCGGGCGCGAGACGAAGGGTGACCGCGGCGTTGGACGTGGCCACGCGCCAGTCGCCGCCGACCGGCGACAGGCCCGTGACCCCGCCATTCGTCGTGTACACGCGGACGGTCCCGGCGATATCGTTCAGGGTGACGCCCCCGTTGCTCGTGCGTACGACGACGCTGGCACCGCCGTCCGCCACGCGCACGCCGGCGTTTGTCGTCTGCACGTCGACGGCACCCGCCATGCCCGTGACGCGAACCCCGGCGTTGGTCGTCACCACGCGGCTCGCGAGCGCCGCGGGCAGCAGCACGGTCAGGTGCGTGGCGGGTTGGGACATGGCGCCGAGCCAGTTGCCCACGGTCACCACCGCCCCGCGCGGCGCGGTGAGGGACATGACGAGCGTGTGCCCTTGGCGACGGACCGACCACTGGACCCGGATGGCCCCGGCGGCCGCCGCCTGCGAGGACGCTTCGGCCATGAGCCGGCCCCGGTAGGACAGGTCCGCAGACGCGGTGCCGGTGACCGTGACCGGGGTGTTGCGAACGGCGATCTCGACCGCGCGGATGGACGTGCCCACCCGCAGCCGGCCGTGGACCGGCTCGGCGTACTGCGTGCCGAAGCGCACGGCCGCCACCGAGGGACCGATGGCGACGCCGACGCTGCCCAGCACCACGAGGACGAGCACGACAAGGCTCCAGCCGCCCGGGCGGACACCCCCCGGCCGCAGCGCCCCCAGCGTGACCTCGACGCCGACGCCGATGAGCACGAGCGGCCAGACGTACTTCAACACAGCGTAGGACGTGCCGATGCCGGCGTGGAGCACGACGACGACGCCAACGGCGATGAGCGCAAGCGCCGCGGTGCTTAGTCCCGGCCGGCGCGGCGTCATGCCTCTTGCGCCTCCCGCGAACGCGACCGCCGCACCTGGACCCAGATCAGCCCGGCGCCGATGGCGATGAGCGCCACACCGAGGAACACGCCGCTGAACGCGCCGGCAAACAGGGCCGACCAGACCCGCGGCAGCAACAGACGGAACAGGACGAGCACGCCGGCCAGGATGCAGGCGCCGCCGAGCCAGACCGCGGCCGGCAGGGGCTGGGGTCCCCCCCGGCCGGGGGACAGGATCGTGCGGTCGAGCTCGGCCAGGAGGGGGTCGCCCGGGGCGATCGCCGGGCCCTGTGACGCGTCGGCGTGGCGCGTGACATAGGCGTTGATGACGGCGGCCCGCTGCAGCGCGTCGAACAGCGATCCGAACCAGACGAGGGCCAGGACGAAGGGGAACACCAGCGGAACGACGGGGATGAGGACGATGCAGGCGAAGGCGGCGGCCATGAGCTGGAGGCCGCGGCTGTTCAGCCCGAGGTAGAGATGGCCGAGACCCGGCACCCAGGAGAGCACGAACGTGAGACCCACCGACTTCTTGGTCATCGCGACCCCTCCCTTGCCGTCACAAGCGGGCCAGGATCTGGACCAGTCTCGTCACCTGGCCCGACAGGGCGGCACCGTGCTGCGCGACGTCGCCCACGTCGTGGAACACGCCGAGGTGGAACAGGACAAGCGCCATCGAGGCGGCGACGGCGTAGTGCAGGAAGACCACGCGGCCAGGCAGCGAGCGCGGCCACGGCGACGCCGGCCGCCCCGCCGGCGTCCCGGCCTGCGCGCGCAGGCGGGCCAGGACGGGCGTCACCAGGTCGAGGTCGGGCAGTTCACGCTCGTCCTGCCAGGCCTCGGCGAGATCCAGGACCTCGCGGTACCACAGCCGGCAGTCCGCGCACCGGGCGATATGCCGGGACACCGCGCGGGACTGGGCCGGTGCCAGCTCCCAGGCCACGAATGCCGCCATCGACGCGCACACCTCTGGGCATCTCACCGGAGGACCTCCCCCCTTCGCCGCATCATCAGTCGCGCGCGGTACAGCTGGGACTCGATCGTCCTGGGCGGCGTCCCCGTCCGGTCCGCGATGTCCTGATACGTGCGGCCTTCCAGGTAGAACAGCCGCGTGACCGTCCGGTAGGGCTCGCGCAGCTCGTCCACCAGCAGGCGCAGCTGCGCGGCCCGCTCCTTGTCGAGCAGTCGCCGCTCGGGCGTGTCGGTGTGCGGTTCCATGACCGCGCCGGGGTCGGCGTCGACGACCTTGCGTCGCTCGCGGTCGGCGAGGCGCTGCCAGTCCTGGCACCGGCGCACGGTGACCTTGTACAGCCACGTGGAGAACGACGCGTCCAGCCGGAACGAGGGCAGCGCGACAAAGGCCTTCAGCAGCACGTCCTGGGCCAGGTCCTCGGCCGCGACCGGGTCGCGCGCGATGCGCAGGCAAAGGCGGTACACCTTGTGCTGGTAGACGGCGACCAGGGCCGCGTACGCGTCCGGATCCCCGGCGGCGGCGGCGCGTACGCGCTCCGTCTCGTCCAGCACCCTCTCCCCCCTTTTGCCGCGCACCTGTTTGGACGCGGCCGGGCGCACGACCACTGCAACCAGGCGCCATGCGTTCGCCGGCCGCCGCACGGTTCGGTACGCACCGCGCCCCGCGGTGCCGGATGGCGGGGAGAGGGCGGCCGCCCGCGCGCGCCATCGGCCCGCCGGGCGGCGCCCCTCCCCAGGACTGCGCGCCGCCCCTTCGGCCACGGCGGACCGCTGTCCGGCGCTGCCCCGGCCACCGCCCCGGCGGCGGTTCGCGAGGCTGCCGAGCGCTGCCGCGGCCGGCGTTGCCAAGGTGCGAGGCCATAGGGCGCTGCCCGTCGGGTGGCGTTCCCGACGGGCAGCGGTGCGTGCGGCGGGCCGAGGCTAGCCGGCCATGAGTCCGGTCGCGTTGCCGTCGGGGTCGCCGACGATGGCGAGCGTCGGTCCGCCCGGAACCGACGTCGGCGGCATCATCACGCTGCCGCCCAGCTCGACCGCCCGGTCGACGGCGACCTGCAGATCGGGCACGCGGACGTACGCGGTGACGCGGGTCTGGTTGCCGGGCGCCTGGCCGATGCCGACGTCGATGCCGCTCGACGCGGCCGCCGACAGGGCGTACCAGCCCATCTCCGGTCCGCTCGCCGGTCCCACGTCCCACCCGAACAGGTCGCGGTAGAAGGCGTGCAGGCGGGGCGCGTCGCGGCCGATGATCTCCAGGTGCACGATCGGCTGACCCATGGGGACATCCTCCTCGTCATCTCGTCCTCGTCCGGCGCGGGGCCGTCGGCGGCGCGCCCTAGCCTGCCGCGTGGAGTTGGTCCAGGATCTTGCGCACGCGCCGCGCCCGGGTGTCCGCGGCCTTCGCCGTCGCGACGGACAGGGCGTGGCGCCGGCGGGCACCCACAGGCAGGCGGTCGAACGCCGCCCTCGCCACCGGGTCGGCGCCCAGCGCGTGGGCCAGATCCTCGGGCACCTCCACCGTGCGGGCGTCGGCGTCCACCTCGAGCTCGAGGTCGAGCTGGTCGCCGGCGCGAACCCCGGCCCGGGTACGCACCTCGGCGCTCACCGGCAGGAGGTAGCGCCCCCCCATCCTGCCGATGCTGGTGCGGTAGGTGTAGCCGCCGAGGGTGGCCCGTACCTTCGGGTGTCCGCCCGCGCCAAGGGCGGCCACCGTCTGCGCCGGGATCTCGATGCCGGTAGCGGATGCGCCGTGACGCTCGAGGCGAACGGTAAGCCGCATCGGTATCCCCTTCCGGTTTCGCATGGGAGGAAGTAAACTACACCGTACAGTACGGTCCATCCGGCGCCCCGTCAAGGCTTGGGAGGGATTGCGTGCACACACCACCGTCGCCTGCGGCCGACCGCGAGGACGGCCGCTCGGCCCGTAAGCGCCAGGCAGTCATGCGCGCGGCCACCGAGCTGTTCCTGGCGCGCGGGTACCAGGCCACCAGCATGGACGACATCGCGGCCGCGGCGGCCGTGTCCAAACCGACCGTGTACCGGCACTTCACCGATAAGGAGCGCCTGTTCGTCGCCATCGTCCTGGACACGCTCGACCGGATCGGCGACCCGTTTCGCGACCAGGTGCATGCCCTCGCGACGAGCGCAGCGGTCGAGGCCGACCTGCGCGCGCTGGCGGGCAGCTACCTCGAGACCGTGACGCGGCCGGAGGTCATCCGCCTGCGCCGGCTCGTGGTCGGCGAGGCCGGCCGCCTGCCCGAACTCGCCCGGGCCTACCACGAGCGCGCCGCGGCCCGCACCCTGGCGTCGCTGGCGGAAGGCTTCGCCGGCCTGGACCGGCGCGGCGCCCTGCGGGTCGACGACCCTGCCGGCGCGGCAGCCCACTTCGCCTTCCTGGTCATCGGCCCGGCCCTCGACGCCGCCCTGTTCGGTGTGCCGGACGCGACCGATGCCGACCGCGCGGCCACGGTCGAGGCGGCGGTGCGGGTCTTTCTCGCCGCCTACGGCCGGGCGCCGGGAACGCCGGCGCCCGCGTAGCGCACGCCTGCCGTCCAAGCGGGATGCCGGGCCGCGACCACGAACCCCCTCCGGCGGGGCGCGGCGGGCCGGGTCCGATGGCGCGCCCCGGTTGAGGGGGGGAGCCCCGTGGTCCAAGAAGACCGGTCGGCGACCGGACCGGGCGGCCGTCCCGGGGCGGGCCGCGCGGTGTCTGACCGCGCGGTGGCCGGCGCGCCCGTCTCGCCGCTCGCCGCGCGGGCGCTGTCGCGGCGTGGCATGGACCGGCTGGGAGCGCACCTCGCCTCGCACTACGGCGTCGACGTGCGTGCCGCCCGCGCCCTCGATGTCGGCGTCGTGCACCTGCAGGTGGCCACCGACGAGCCGTGGGTCGCGCGCGTGTTCCCGGCCGATCGGCCGCTCGAGGGCGCCGGGCACGATGCGCAGGTCCTGTTCGCGATGGAGCGGGTGGGCTTTCCGGCCGAACGCTGCGCGGTGCCGGAGCCCGTCTCGGTCCTCGACGGGCAGGCGGTGCTCGTCACCCGGTTCGTCGACGGCCGGGCGGGCGCGCGCACCCCGGCCGCGCTGCGGGGGCTCGGGCGGGCGCTCGGCAGCCTCCACGCCCGCACCGCCCGCGCCGCGGGCCTGCCCGAACCGGGCGGGGCCTGGCATCACCTGGCGATCGCGGGCGGCGCGCCGGGTGCGGACGTCGACGCGGCGCTCGCCGCCCTGGACGAGGTCGAGCCCGCCCTGGCGGACGGCGAGCGCAGCGCCTGGCGGGGCATGCGCGCCGCCGTCGCCCGCGCCGAGGACGGGGCCGGCCTGCCGGAGGCGCTCCTCCACCCCGACTTCGTGCCGGCCAACGTCGTCTGGACGGCCGATCGCCACATGGTCGCGGTCGACTGGACCGGCGCCGGCCGCGGCCCGCGCCTCCCGTCCCTGGGCTTGCTCCTGTGGGCGGCGGGCGCCGTCGGGGACCGTGCCGGCGCGGGCGAGGCGATCGCCGCGGTCGTCGAAGGCTATCGCGCCGCCGTCGACCTCGAGCCGGAGGAGTGGGAGCGCCTCACCGATGCGATCGCCGCCCGCCCCCTCCTGATCGACGCCTGGGCGGCAGCCGTCGGTCGACGCACGTTCGCCGCCGCGCTCGCCGACGCCCGCACCGGACGGGGGCTGGCGGCCCGCATCGCGGAGCGCGCCCGCGTCGCCTGGCAGCGGCCGCAGGACCGCGGCTGACGGTCGGCGGCCTAGGTCTTGGGGGCGAGGGCGGCGATCACCCGCGCCGCCTGGGCGTCGCGCCACTCTGCCCGTTCGCCCAGGTAGCCGAGAAGACGCTCGCGCTCGGCCGGCGTCTTGTTCTGCGCCACCTTGAACTTGGGCAGGCACGCCCGCACGGCGAAGTCGACAACGCCGAGGCGGACGAGCATGTGGCGGTAGGGGTCGAGCTCGGTGACCGGGACGTGGCCCTCGCCGGGCTCGTAGCGACCGAACAGTTCCTCCAGGGCGGCCGCCACGTCGGCGGGCTCGGTGGAGACGCGGGTCGCCTCGACCTCGAACAGGACGGCACGGAACTGCAACGTGGCGTTGGAGGCGTCGTCTCGCCCCATGAGCCAGTGCGGCGTGAAGGCGAGGAACTCCTCGAACATGACCGAGCCGCGGGGGTCGGCCTGGAGCGCGGCAAAGGTCGGGTCGGCCTGGACCATGTGGACCGTGATCCGCTCCCCCGCCTTCACGAACGGCAGGATGCTCACGCTCGGGTGGCCCGACACGCCGTGGCCGATGACCAGGGCGTGGCGCTGCTCCTGGACGAACCGCTCGATCTCCTCCGGGCCGGGCCGGGGATAGTTCCGGCTGTCGTACATCGGCCTTCTCCCTTCTGGCTGGCGGTGGCGCCGCCCGCGACGCCGGCGCCGGGTGGCTTGCCGCTGCCCGCGGGTTCGCCGCCGCCCCGGCGTTGCCCTGGCGGGGCGGGCCCCGGTAGGCTGGGAGCGCCGCCCGAGGCGCCGAGGAGGATCGTCGTGGTCGACCGCGCCGCCCGCTACGCCCGGCGAACGCGCGCCTTTGCCGCCTTCACCGCGCTGTGGTGGCTCCGGCCGACCGACGCGCTGTGGATCCTGTACCTGCTCCATGTCGGCTGGACGCTCTGGCAGGCCGGCCTCGCCGAGGCGGCGTTCCACGTCGTCTCGCTGCTGTCGGACCTGCCCACCGGCGCGTTTGCCGACCGCCACGGCCGCCGCGCCAGCCTGGTCGCGGGCCTGGCGGCGGGGGCCGTGTTCACGCTCGCCATCTGGTTCGTCGCGCCGCGCTCGGTCGGCCTGGGTGTGGTCGCGGTCGGCCTGTCCGCCCTGCAGTGGACGTTCGTGGGCGGCGCCGACCGGGCCGTCCTGTTCGGCATCGTCGCCGACGCGCCGGCCGGCACGGGCGGGTATGCCGCGGCCTATGCCCGCACGATGCAGGTCGGCTACGTGGCGGGTGCCGCCGCCGGCATCGCCGGCGGCCTGCTGGCCGGTCCGGCCGGGTGGCTGTGGCCATTCGCCGCCACCGCCGTGACGCGGGCCGGCGCGGCCGTCTGTCTTCTCTGGCTGCCGCCGCCCGCCGCCGCTCCCGACGTCCACCGCATCGGGATCGCCCGGACCCTGGCCGAGGCCTGGGGGGTCGTGCGCGCACGGCCCGTGCTTGCCCGCCTGACCGCCTTCGGCGCCGTCTTCTTCCTGTTCGCCACGCTGAACAACCTGTTCGGGCAGGCGACGCTCCACGCCAAGGGCGCCTCGGTCGCCGGCACCACGGCACTCATCGCCGCCGCCTCGCTCCTCGCCGCCGGCGGCAGCTGGCTGGGCGGGCGGCTCGGCACCGTGCGCGTCGACCGGGTCCTGGCCGGCGCGAGCGCCGTTCTGGCGACCGCGATCGCGCTCGTCGGGGCGCTGCCGCTCGGCGGCGCGGCCGGCGCCTTTCTCGCCTCGGACGGCATCTCGGGTGTGGCCGACCCCGCCTATGAGGCCACGCTGAACGCCCATACCCCCGAGACGGTGCGGGCAACGGTGCTGTCCGCCCCGTCGACCGGGTTCAGCCTGGGCATGGTGGCGCTGTTCCCGCTCACCGGCTGGCTCCTCGGTGTGGCGCCCGCGCCGGCCGTGTACGCCGGCCTCGCCGCGGCCGTGCTCGTCGCCTCGCTCGTCTCCCTGCGCGGACTGCCCGCCTCGATCTCCCGCCCGGTGCCACCAGGAGTCGGCGCCGCCGTGCGGAACGAGTAGGCAGACCATCCGCGAAAAGCGAGGGATCGTCGTGCCCGACGCCGCCACCCTGTCCCGAATGTTCACGCCCAGCCGCATGGCCGGCCAGTTGCGCCTGTCCGATGTCCAGTGGGACGAGACCACCGGCGACCTCGTCTGGCTCGAGGGGCGCTCCGACCAGGGCGTCCTCGTCGCCCGCAGCATGGTGGACGATACCGACGAGGCCGACCGCGACATGAGCGTGGGGCACTCGGTCCGCGCCCGGGTCGGCTACGGCGGCGGCGACTTCACCGTCGGCCGCGGCCAGGCCGTCTACGCGGCCGCCGGCCGGCTCTGGCGCCAGTCGCTCGCGGGCGGCGCGGCGCAGGCCATCACCCCCGCCTTCGGCGAGCCGGCGAGCCCGGCCCTGTCGCCCGACGGACGGTTCGTCGCCTTCGTCCACAGCTACGAGCGCTCCGACGCCCTGTGCGTGGTGGACGGCGAGGGGACGATATGGCCGGCTCGCCTCGTGACCGGCGAGGACTTCTACATGCAGCCGGCCTGGCACCCGGCCGGCGACCGCATCGCCTACGTGTGCTGGAACCACCCCCACATGCCGTGGGACGGCACGTGGCTGCGCCTGATCGACCTGCGCACGGACGGCGCCGGCCTGCCCCAGGTCGCGCGGGTGACGACACTCGCGGGCGGCGACGAGGCCATCCTGCAGCCCGCGTTCTCGCCCGACGGCCGGCTTGTCGTCTACGCCTCGGACCGCGCGGGCGGATGGTGGAACCTGTTCGCGCGCGACCTCGTCACCGGCGAGGAGCGCCAGCTGACCCACGAAACCGACGCCGAGATCGGCGCCCCCGCCTGGTCGCAGGGCCAGCGCTGGCACGCCTTCGCGCCGGACGGCAGCGTCGTGTACGTGCGAAACCGACGCGGCCTGCGCTCCCTGCACCGGGTCGACCCGACCTCGGGCGCCTCGCAGCCGGTGACCGGCTTTGCCGGCTACGACGACATCGCCCAGCCGGCAGTGGCCGCCGACGGCACGGTGGCCGCCGTGGTCAGCGCCAGCTCCATCCCGGCGCGGGTTGTCGCCGCCCGGCCGGGCGCGACCGCGGCGACGGTGGTGCGGCGAAGCGCCGCCGAGACCGTGCCGGCCGAGGCGCACGCGCCGGTCGAGCCGGTGACCTGGCGCGGCGAGGACGGCGGCGAGGTGCACGGCATGCTGTACCGGCCCCTGGTCCCGGCCGCGAGCCCGCCGCCGGCGGTGCTGCACGTGCACGGCGGCCCGACCGGGCAGTCGGACGCGGGCTACAACCCCACCTGCCAGTTCCTCGCCAGCCGCGGCTACGTCGTCCTCGACGTGAACTACCGGGGCAGCACGGGCTACGGTCGCGCCTACCGCGACATGCTCCTCGAGCAGTGGGGCGTGTACGATCTGGCCGACAGCGCGGCGGGCGGCGCGTGGCTCGCGGACCAGGGGCTGGCCGATCGCGGGCGCCTCGTCGTCATGGGCGGCAGCGCCGGCGGCTACACGGTCCTGCGCGCGCTCACCGAGCGGCCCGGCTTCTTCCGGGCCGGCGTGTGCCTGTTCGGCGTCTCCAACCTGTTCACGCTTGCGGCCGAGACGCACAAGTTCGAGGAGCGCTACATGGACACGATGATCGGCGCGCTACCCGACACTGCGGCGCGCTACCGGGAGCGCTCGCCGATCTTCCACGTCGACCGCATCGTCGACCCAATCGCGGTCTTCCAGGGCGCCGAGGACCCGGTGGTGCCGCCCAACCAGGCCGAGACGGTGGTCGCCTCGCTGCGCGCACGCGGCGTGCCGCACATCTATGAGCTGTACCCCGGCGAGGGGCACGGCTGGCGGCGCAGCGACACGATCGAGCGGTTCTGGACGAGCGTCGAGGCGTTCGTGCGCGAGTACGTCCTGTTCGCCTGACCGGCGCCGGCCCGGACCGGCGACACGAGCGGGTAGCGCGATGCGCGCTACCCGCTCGTGCTCGCGTCGTACGCCGCCTGGGCGGCGCGCACGTCCTCCATGTGGGCCTCCGCCCAGCGCCGCAGGCAGTTCACGCTCGCCTGCAGGGTCAGGCCGAGGGGCGTGAGCTCGTAGTCGACATGGGGCGGCACGGTCGCGAGGACGGTCCGGGTCACGACGCCGTTGCGCTCCATCGCCCGCAGGGTGTGCGTGAGGACCTTGGGCGACACCCCGTCGATCCGCCGGCGCAGGTCGGTGAAGCGCAGGCGGTCGCCCTCGAGGGCGCACAGGACGAGCACCGTCCACTTGTCGGCGATGAGATCGAGGACCTCGCGCGACTGGCACGTCGAGCGCAGCACGTCAGGGGCGGCCTGTGTAGTTTCCATGGGGAAAGTATAGCACTGCGCGGTGCTTACTTCCCAATTGGGATCCAAGGTGCCATCATGTGCTCACGGGGTTTTCCCGAAGCCACAACGCATGGAGGTGGCCATGGTGGCCGGGGTCATCGTGTACAGCCAGCCGACCTGCCCGCCCTGTCGGGCCGAGAAGGCATGGTTCGAGAGCCAGGGTGTCGCGTTCGAGGACCGGGATGTGACCGCCGACCCGCGCTGGCTCCAGGAGCTGGTCGCCCTGGGGTCGCAGTCGACGCCGACGACGGTGGTCGAGTCCGAGGGCAGCCGCGAGGTGGTCATCGGCTTCGACCGGCCGCGCCTGCGCGCCCTCCTGCGCGTCTGACGGACGCGCCGAAGGGGCCGCCTCTTGTGGGGGCGGCCCCTTCGCATGCCTGACGCGACGTGCCGTTCGCCCTACGGCATCCGCCAGGCGATCAGGCCGTCGGCCATGCCGGTGCGGTGAAACCCGGCCTTCTCGAGGACACGCACCGATCCGACGTTGGCCGGATCGCAGCGCGCCGCCACCGCGTCGACGTCGGCTCGTGCCAGGGCCCAATCCACCATCGCCCGGACGATCTCCGTGGCATAGCCGCGGCCGCGGTATGCCGCCACGACGTCGTAGCCGATCTCCACCACCCCGGGCGACGGCGGCGGCGCCTCGAAGCCGGCCGCCCCGATGACGACGCGGTCGGCCCGGTGCACGAGCACCCCGCCCCACTGCGCCGCGTCGGGATCGCTCGCGATCCGGCCGCGGATCATCGGCAGGATGCCGGCGTAGCCGGCCTGGGGGAAACTCTCGGGCACCCGCACGCCCCACAGGGCGGCAAGCCGCTCCCTGCCGGCGGCAAGGGCATCCAGCGCGCCAAGCGTCCACGGACGCTGGATCAGCCGCTTCGTCTCGATCTGGGGCATTCCTGCGCCTCCCGTCCGCGCGGCGGACGGCCGCCGCGCGCTATGCGAGCGGGTCGGCGTAGGCAGTCATAGGCACAGCTCCCCGGCGAAGTTGCCCCATCCTACCACGCACCGGCATGCGGTCGGCGCGCCGCTACGCGGAAGGTTCCCCGGCCTCGACCGCGCGACGGGGTACCGCCGACAGGGTCGTGGTCGCCGCCTGGGCCGGCGGCTCGGTCAGCCGCATGCGCGCGAGGCCGTCGGCCAGGAGCGAGGGGTTGGTCGGCGGCCACGGCACGCGCACCCCCGCCATGAGGGCCTCGTACTCGGTCGGGACCGCATCCCACATGAACGTGGCCGGATTGCGCGGCAGGGCGTAGCGGTCGGTCAGGGCGCCGGCGTGGATCAGGCCCGGATAGACCGCGAACGCCGCCTGGTAGCCGACCGCCTTGGCCTCCATCTCGGCTACCCGGTTGTAGGTGCTGAACGGCCACACGAGGAGGGTCGGGTAGTGGCCGAGGTGGCGCAGGAACAGGGCGCGCTCCACCGTCAGGCCGTGGCGCAGGCGAGACAGGTAGCGCGCGTAGGTCTCGTAATGACCGCGCGGGTAGGTCTCCCAGCGCAGGCGGATGTCGGGGCCGAAATGGTGCGGCGCAACCGTTTCGTACGCGTGCATGTCGAAGGTCTCGGACTCGATGCCCACGACGCCGCTCTTGTCCATCGCCCCGATCTGGTCCCAGGACAGGAATCTGTCCCCGGGCGCCCACGTCCGGTGCGTCCGGTAGCCGATGACGAAGACGGAGAAGTGCACCCCGTAGCGCCTGGCGATCGGATAGGCGTACCGGTAGACACCCTCCAGGCCGTTGTCGAAGGCGAGGAAGACCGCGCCCCTGGGCACCGTGGCCTTGCCGTCCAGGTAGGCGACCATCTGGGCGGGCGTCAGCGTGGCGATGTGGTGCGCGTCCAACCACGCGAACTCCGACGCAAGACGCTGCGGCGTGATGTAGTCGGGGCCGTTGCGCAGCGGCCAGGATGCCGGACACACCTGGTGGTAGACGAATACCGCCACCGACGGACCGGCGAGGGGCGCGGAGGCAAGCTCGTAGGCCGCCCTCGACGGATACCGGCGGGGCGCCACCGCCGCCTCCCACCAGGCCCGGTCGGTGTAGGGCGGCAGCTTCAAGGCGGGCAGCGGCGGCGCGACAATGCGCGGCACGGTCGGTACCGGGCCGGGCGGCCCGGCGACGACCCGTGCCGTCGGGCGCAGCCAGCCGGCGATGCGGGTGCCGGCGACAAAGGCGCCCGCGGACACCACCAGGGTGGCGACGGCGGCAGCGGCGAGCGCCAGGGCACGGCGCGACGGCGCTCGGTCAGGGGGCGTCGGGGTCATGGGCACCTCCACCGGCGTCGATCGGCCGGCCCGTCCGTGTGGCGGCGCGCGCAGCGTGCCGCAGGCCGACCTTCGGTTCGCCTGGTAGGCCCCGTTTCCTGCGTCGGAGCGGCTCGAATCAGTGCCTGCGGCCCCTCAGGCCGGCACCACCGCAAACCGGTACGGGGCGTAGGCGCCGGCGGTGAGCTGGCTGACGAACCGGACCCCGGTGGTGTGCGAGGCGAGGACGTAGGCCGTGCTTTCGCCGCCGTACCGTGTGTGCAGGCGCCCGCTCGCGACAACCTCCCACGGCACGCCGCCGGCCCGGCCGGGCTCGGGCTGGTACCACAACCAGGGACAGGAGAAGCGCTCGCGTGCCGGCGTCACCGCCACGTGGACGGGCCTCGCCGCCCGCACCGCGATGTCGAGGTCGCACCCGTACAGGCCGTAGTTCCACTGCCGCATCCAGGTGCCGAAGCGGCTGGACCGGTACCAGGGCGCTGGCGCGGCACCGGGGTCGCCCACGCCCTCGGCCGTCTGGTCGGCGAAGTTCCAGCCGGCGACGTACTCCCCGGCCGGACCGGCGCCGTCGAATCCGGCGGGATCGGCCTGGTACGGCCAGTCGCGCTCGACGCACGCCTGGGGGTGGGACGGTGCCAGCCACGGGGTCGGCTTGCCGTACTGGGGAAAGCCGACCGGGGCGAACGGACCGGCGCCGGGCGATGCGCCCGGACCGCCGGACGGCGCCATGCCGCACAGGTCGACGAGGAGCGGCCGGTCCGCGGCCGTGTCGAGGGTCACCGCGGCGCGGCAGTGGGGTACCGTGGCGCGGATCTTGGCGCTCGTGTTGGTCGTCGTCTGCCAGGGGACGAGGGGCGCGCCCCAGACGTCGTCCGCCTCGCAGCGGTCGTCGCCGCGGGCCCCTACCCAGACCTGGACGGCCATCGGCAGGGGATCCCCGCCGGCGTCGACGAGCGACACCTGGAGAAGCGAGGCCAGGGTCTGGCCGACCGGCAGCGCCGCATCGAGGACGATCGCGGCGGCGCCCGGCGCCAGTTCGAGCGGCGCGGGCGGCGGCGCCGGTCCCGCCAGCCAGCTCGCCGCGACGGCGTAGCCGGCGCGGGTGCCGTTGGCGTCCACCGTCGCCGCCGGCGGGCGCAGATGCGCCAGCCTGCCGGCGCCGGCGCCGAGGTTGCGCACGGTCACGCCCAGATGGCGGCCGCCCAAGGTCCGGTTGATGTGGAACAGGAGCACGCGGCAGGCGCCGCGGATCCGCCCGCCGGTGTCGGCGTACAGCGTGGCCGGGCCGGGGCCGAGGTTGGAGTCGTCAAGGATCTCCGGCGCGTCGCTCAGGACCAGGAACGCGTCGGCCTCGCCGCCCCAGGCGATGCGCGGGAACCGGTCGGGGTCCGTGTTGGCCACCAGGAGCGGATCGTCCAGGGTGACCACCTGGTTGGGGGTCCATGCGGGCAAGGGGTGTGCCTCCTCTCGCGACGCTTCCTCACGAGTGTAGGCCTACCGCGCGGCCGAGGGATGGAAGGGGCGCCTGACCGGGCGAAGAAACCAGCCCGGGGAGGCGCTGCCGTGATCGTGATCGTGGCCGAGAAGCCCTCGGTGGCGCGGGACCTGGCCCGGGTCCTGGCACCCGGGGCGAGCGCCGGCGCGGGCGTCCTGCGCGCCGGCGACCTTGTCTTCACCTGGGCGCTGGGGCACCTCCTCGAGCTCGCCCCGCCCGAGCACTACGACGGGCGCCTGCGGTCGTGGCGCCTCCACGACCTGCCGATCCTGCCCGAGCGGTACGACCTGGTGCCCCGCGCCGGCAGCCCCGCGCCCCGGCGCCCGGCCGGGCGCGGCCGCGGCGGCGCGCGGCCCCGGACCGGTGGCGGCGGGGCCGACCAGCTGCAGGTGGTGGCCGCACTCCTCGCCGACGGCCGTACGACCGAGGTGGTGAACGCCTGCGACGCGGGCCGGGAGGGCGAGCGCATCTTCCGCGAGATCCTCGCCTTCAGCGGGGCGCACCCGCCGCTCGTCACGCGCCTGTGGCTGTCCGAGACCACCCCGGCCGCGATCGGCCGGGCGTGGGCGGCGCGAACGGCGCAGTCCGCGTACGACGGGCTGGCGTCGGCGGCCGACGCCCGGGCGGAGGCCGACTGGGCGGTGGGGATGAACGCGACCCGGGCGCTCACGGTCCGGCACCGCCCGTCCGGTCGCGGCCTGCTCACGGCCGGACGGGTGCAAACGCCCACCCTTGCCCTCATCACGGCGCGCGAGGCCCAGATCCGCGCCTTCGTCCCCGAGGCCTACTTCACGGTCGAGGCGAGCCTGCGCCTGTCGGACGCAACCCCCTACCAGGGCGCCTGGATCGCGTGCGCGCAGACGGCACCCGATCCCTGGCGCCCCTTGGCCGGGCGCGACCCCGCCGATGAAGGCCCGACCGAGGGCGCCGCGTCGTCGACCGGCGGCGGCCTCGCCGCGCGCATCGCCGACCGCGACGAGGCGCAGGCGGTGGCGAGTCGCCTGGCCGGACGCGACGGTGCCGTCGACAGCGTGGTCCGGCGCGAGCGGCGCGAGCCGGCGCCGCTCCTGTTCAACCTGAACGACCTCCAGCGGGCGGCCAACCGCGCTCTCGGTCTCACCGCGCGCCAGACCCTCGAGGCCGCGCAGCGCCTGTACGAGGGCGGTCACCTGTCCTACCCCCGCACCGAGAGTCGCCACATCACGCCCGAACTGGCCGCGGGCGTGGCCGCCCGGCTGCGCGCGGCCGGCCTTCCCCCGCCGGCGGTGCCGACCGCACGGGCGGCCTGCGTCGACGCGCGCAAGGTCGGCGACCACTACGGCCTCCTGCCCACCGACAAGCCGCCGCCGCCCGGCGCCGGGCGGGTCGAGCGGGCGGTGTTCGACCTCGTCGCGCGGCGCGCCGCCGCCGCATTTCAAGAGGCGGCGGTGTGGGCGGAGGCGCGCGTGCTCACCCGGATCGGCGACGACTGGCTCCTCACCGCCGGGCGCAGCCTGACCCGACCGGGGTGGCGCGCGGTCGAACCGCCTGCGCAGGCGCCGCGCGGCGGTCGCGGGGCCGGAAGATCCGGCACGGCCCGGGGCGACGCGGAGCCGGACGGGGACGCGGCCCTGGCGCCCGCCCTCCTCGCGGCGCCCGAAGGGGCCCCGGCGCGCTGCCTCGCGGCGCGGGCGGTGGAGCGCTCCACCCGGCCGCCGGCGCGGTACACCGACGCCAGCCTGCTCGGGGCGATGGAGCACGCCGGCCGCAGCCTCGACGACCGTGCCCTGCGCCAGGCCATGGGAGCGGCCGGGCTGGGCACGGCGGCGACCCGGGCGGAGATCCTCGAGGCGCTCGTGCGCCGCGGCTACGTGCGGCGGGAGGGACGCACCCTGGTTCCGACCGAGGGGGGCGAGGCGCTCATCGCGGCGGCGCCGCGGGCGCTGCGCTCGCCCGAGCTGACCGCCCGCTGGGAGGCCCGCCTGGCCGACCTGGAGCACGGCACCGAGGCGCCCGCGACGTTTCGCGCCGGCATCGAGGCGTTTGTGCGCGACCTCGTGCAGGAGGTGGTCGCGGCCCCGACGATGGCGGCGCCGCCGGCGGCCACGGGCGCGCCCGAACGGCGCCGGGGGGGCCCCCGTGCGCCGGCAGCCGGACGCCGCAGCGGCGTGACCGGACGGGTGCGGGCATCGCGCGGCCGGGCGGCCCCGGGCCGGGCCGCCACCGCACAGGCGAGCGCGTGCCCGCGCTGTCAGGGGCCCATGGTGCGCACGCCCGCCGCATACGTGTGCCGGGGTACGTGCGGTGCGCGGGTGGCGGCGCGCTACGCCGGCCGGGCGACGCGGCCGGGCGACGTGGCCGCGCTACTCACGGCCGGGCGCACGCCGCTGCGGCGCGGGTTTGCGTTTCCCGGCGGCGAGGCCAGCGGCCGGCTGGTCATGGGCGCCGACGGGCAGGTGCGGGCCGAACCGGGGCGGCCCGGCGCCACGCGGGCGCGTCCCGCCCCCGCCAAGGGCAGGCGCCGGCTGCCGGCAGCGACCAGGGAGGTGGATGCGTGAGGGTGGGAGAGGCGATCCGCGACGCCAGCGCGGGTCTGTGGCGCAACCAGTGGATGTGGCTGCCGCTCGCGGCGATGTGGGCGGTGAGTGCGCTCCTGTACGGTGTCGACCAGGTCCTGCCGGCGGTCGGGTCGGCCCTGAACTATATCGAAGGCCTCGCCCTGCCGGCATTTCTCGCCTGGTGGGTCGCGTGGGCCCAGGATGCCGCGCAGGGACGGCGGATCCGGCCCGAAGACCTCGGACCGACCCTGCAGCGTGCCGTGCCGGGCATGTACACGATCTTCTTCCTGTACTTCATCGCCCAGTTTCTCCTCGGCCGGATCATTCCGGGCGCCGCCCTCCTCCTGGTCCTGGCGGCGATCGCGGGCAACCCCTGGATCGACTTCGCGGCCGAGGGCGACGTGCGCTGGGAGCGGCGCCAGGCACGCCTGCGCGACCCGTCCTACTGGCTCGTCGCCGGCACCGGCCTCCTCCTGGCGGCGGTGTGGGCATGGGGTCTGTCCGGGGGCACCCTGCCGGCGTCGACCGCCGTCCTGCCCTTCGCCTACCCGCCGATCTCGCTCGGCACGGCACTGGCCTACGTCGCCACCACCTGGCTGTGGGCGGTGCGCGCCCGGCTGCTCGGCGACAGCGGCGTCTTCCAGAGCCGGCGCATGCGCGACTTCCTGCGGCGCAGCCAGATGCGCGACGACGGCTGGGAGTAGCGGCAGGGGAAGCGACCGCGCTCCCGAACCCGGTTCCACTGGCAGGAGGTGGCATGATGCCGTTGTTCCCGTGGCGCCGGCCAAGCCCCGGCCCGTCCGGGCCGCCGCTGCCGGGCGCCCCGCCGCCCGGCCCCGGGCCGCTCTCCCCCGAGCGCATCCAGGCCGACCTCGACGCGCTGGGCCGGGGGGAGATCCCGGCCGCCGCGGCCGAACGGCTGCGCCAGCAGGCCGGACGCGAACTCCCCTGGTCTTCCTCCCTGTCGGTGAACGACTGGGCGTTGTCCCGCCGGCTCGGCTTCACGCCGCTCGGCCAGGTGATGGGCAGCTCGATCTACCACACCGGCTGGGCCTACGCATCGACCTGGTCGAGCGGCGAGCTGGCGGCGCCCACCCAGGCGGCCCACGCGGTGCGCGAGCTGGCGATCGGCCGGATGGGCCAGGAGGCCGCCCTGCTCGGCGCCCACGGCGTGGTGGACGTGCGCCTGACCAGGCGCGCGTACGCGTGGGGCGCGAACCTCACCGAGTTCACCGCCGTCGGCACGGCGGTGCGGGTGGATGGCGCGCCGCCGGCCGCCCGGCCGTTCCTCGCGACGGTCGACGGGGCCGACTTCGTCAAGCTGATGGGCGCGGGCTACGTGCCGCTCGGCGTCGCCCTGGGCGTGTCGGTCGTCTACCTGTACACCAACTGGCAGGCGCAGTGGCAGGAGCAAAGCTGGGTCAACCAGGAGATGCGCCAGTTCACCGAGGCCACGTACGCCGTGCGCTCGTTCGCCATGCAGCGGCTGCAGCGCGACGCGGCCCAGATGGGTGCCGACGGCGTCATGGGCTACCACACCGAGATGCGGGTGGAGAAGGTCGAGGCGGGCGGTGGCGGCGCGGACAACGAGCGCACCGACCACATCCTCGAGTTCTCCTGTCTGGGCACCGCCGTGGGACGGATGCGGACCGAGGGGGAGGCGCCCCGACCGGTGCGCACGCTTCTCCTGGACGACGCGGACACGACCGAGGAGGTACCGTGATGGCAACGAACCCGAGCGACCTGCCCGAGGCAGCCCTCGCCCGCCTGCGGCAGAGCGCGACCGCCGCGGGCGGCCTGTTCACCAGCGACCTGACCGTGAACGAGTTCGTCCTCGTCCGCGAGAGCGGCTTTGACCCCCTCGGGCTGGTCGTCGGCTCGTCGATCTACCACATCGGCTTCCAGCAGGCGCAGTGGCGCCAGAACCAGGAGATGCAGGTCCTCACCCAGGCCACCTACCACGCCCGGGAGCTGGCCATGTCGCGGATGGAGGAGGAGGCCGACCAGCTGGGCGCGGACGGCGTCGTCGGCGTCCGGCTGATCGTGAACCGCTACGACTGGGGCGCGGATCTGGCCGAGTTCATGGCGATCGGCACGGCGATCCGCCACCACGAGGGGGTCAGCCACCGCGTGCACGACGGCCGCCCGTTCACGAGCGACCTGTCCGGCCAGGACTTCTGGACCCTGTACCGCTCGGGCTATCGGCCGGTCGGCCTGGTGATGGGCAACTGCGTCTACCACGTCGCCCACCAGACGCTCGGCCAGTACATGCGCACCGTGGGTCAGAACCAGGAGATGCTGAATTTCACCCAGGCGATGTACGACGCGCGCGAGCTGGCGATGGAGCGGATGCAGGCCGAGGCGGCCGAGCGCAAGGCGCACGGCATCGTCGGCGTGCGCATCGACGAGCGTAGCCACGGCTGGGGCAGCCACGTGATCGAGTTTTTCGCCGTCGGCACCGGTGTCGTGCCCGTGGACACGACGCCGCCCGCGCTGCCCGAGCCGCAGGTGACCCTGTCCCTGAACGACTGACGGCCAGTCGCCGAAGAGAACGCGGAGGAGGAAGCGACGTGCAGATGCGCCGGCTGGGCCGCGGCGGCCCGCTCGTGTCGGCCCTGGGCCTGGGATGCATGGGCTACGGCAGCTACGACGAGGGCGAGTCCCTGGGCACGATCGCCAAGGCCCTGGACCTGGGCGTGAACTTCCTCGACACCGCCGAGTCGTACGGCGGGGGCGAGAACGAGCGACTCGTCGGCAGGGCCCTGCAGGGCCGCCGCGACCAGGTCGTGCTCGCGACCAAGTTCGGCGCCAGCCCGGAGGGGCCGAAGGGGCGGCCCGAGTACGTGCGCCGGGCGTGCGACCAGAGCCTTGCGCGCCTGGGCGTCGACCACATCGACCTGTACTACCAGCACCGCGTCGACCCGACGACCCCGATCGAGGAGACCGTCGGGGCGATGGCCGACCTGGTCCGGGCGGGCAAGGTACGCTGGCTCGGCCTGTCCGAGGCCAGCGCGGCGACGATCCGGCGAGCGCACGCGGTCCACCCGATCGCCGCGCTGCAGACCGAGTACTCGCTGTGGACACGCGATGCCGAGACCGAGATCCTGCCGGTCGTCCGCGACCTGGGCATCGCCTTCGTGGCGTACAGCCCGCTCGGCCGCGGCTTTCTCACCGGCAAGTTCGATGCCCCGGACGACCTGCCCCAGGGCGACGGGAGACGGCGCCACCCCCGCTTCCAGGGGGACAACTTCGCCGCCAACCGGGCCCGCCTGGCGGGCATCGACCGGGTCGCGGGCAAGCACGGCGTCACCCGGGCGCAGGTGGCGCTGGCCTGGGTGCTGGGTCGCGGCGACGACGTGATCCCGATCCCGGGCACCCGGCGCGTCCGCTACCTCGAGGAGAACCTCGCGGCGATCGACCTGCGGCTGGACGCCGAGGACCTGGCGACGCTCGACGAGGCCCTGCCCCCCGGCGCCGCTCTCGGCGACCGCTACCCCGAGGGATCGCTGCGCTGGATCGACCGGTAGGCACGGACCGTTCGCGACCGGCACCCGCCTCCACGCGCGGGTGCCGGTCGCGTGTCACGGTGGCGGCGCGTGCGCCGGGGTCGCGCAACCCGCAGGCCCCGGAGGCGCACGAAGAGGGCCGGGCAGCCCTTCCCGGCCCCTCCCCCGCCCTCCCGGTCCACCCCTGCCCGCATCGGCGTGGGCACGCGCTGCGCCCGGCGTCGCCGGACGGGGCGGCGCACACCGCGGCGCAGCGCGGTCCGAACGGGCGCGCCCTTCAGCCCCGCTCCGCCAGGCCGTGCGTGTGCGCATACACCGCGAGCTGGGTGCGGTCGTACAGGCCGAGCTTGCCCAGAAGGCTCGAGACGTGCGTCTTTACCGTCTTGATCCCGATGCCCAGGACGTCGGCGATCTCCTGGTTGCTGCGCCCGCGCGCCACCTCGACGAGGACCTCGCGCTCGCGGGGCGTGAACGCGTCGGTGAGGCGCTCGCGCGCCGCCGGCTCGCGTACCGCGCGCACGACCGACGCGGCCACGTGCGGGTCGAGCGTGCTGCGCCCGAATGCCGCCTCGCGGATCGCGGCCAGGACCTCGTGCGCGGCCGCGGACTTGAGCAGGTAGGATAGCGCGCCCGCCTCCAGGGCCGGCACGACCTGCTCGTCGGTCACGACGGAGGTGAGGATCACCACCTTGGCCGCGGGGTAGGCGCCGCCCAGGCGGCGCGTCGCTTCGACCCCGCCGATGCCGGGCATGAGCAGGTCCATCAGGACCACGTCCGGCGCCAGTCCGGGCGCCCGGAGAACCGCCTCCTCGCCGCTGGCCGCCTCCCCGACCACCTCGATGTCGGGCTCGGTGTCGAGGTAGCTGCGCAGCCCGCGCCGCACCAGGTCGTGGTCGTCGCAGACGAACACCCGGATCCTCTGTCTTCCCGCGCCCACGCCGCTCGCGTCATCCTCGGGCCGCATCCTAGTCCGCCTCCCCCTCATGCACCCGGCACCAGTCGCGGTACCGAAACCTCGATCGCCGTCCCCCGCCCCGGCGCCGACACCACGTCGAACGACCCGCCCAGTTCGAGCGCGCGTTCGTGCATCGACCGCAGGCCGTAGTGCGCGTCGGGCGGCGCGACGCCGGGGTCGAAGCCGCGGCCGTCGTCGTGCACGCCCACCTCGACCGCCGTCGGGCGCACCGTCAAGCGCACGGTCAGCCGGCTCGCGCCGCTGTGGCGCACCGCATTCACGAGCGCCTCCTGCACGATCCGGAACAGCCCGTCCTCGAGCGCCGGCGCGATCCGCGCATTGCGTTCGCCGTCCCGCTCGAACGCCGTCTCGAGGCCATAGCGCTCGCCCACCTCGGCCACGAACCCGGCCAGCGCGTCGGCAAGCGGCCGCCCCGCCAGCTCGACCGGGCGAAGCTCGAGCAGGAGCGCCCGCATCGACCGCTGGGTGTCCGAGGCGAGCGCCTCCACCTCCGCCATCTGGGCCGCCGCCCGCGCCGGGTCCGTGGCCAGCAGGCGGCGCGCGGCGGCCGTCATCATCGCGATCGAGAAGATCGCCTGGCTGATCGCGTCGTGCAGGTCGCGGGCGAGCCGCTGGCGCTCCTCCAGGACCGCCGCACGCGCCGCCTCGCCGGACAGCCGCGAGCGTTCGCCGGCCAGACGCTGCAGGGCCTCGATCTGCTCGGCGTGCCGCTGCGCCATCGCGTTGACGCCCTCGGCCAGCACCGCCAGCTCGTCCTCGCCCTCGACCGGCACCCGGTGCCGGAGGCCACCGGCGGCAAAGATCGCGACGCCCTGGGTCAGGGGCCGAAGGCGGCGGCGAAGATCCCAGCCGATGCGGTACCCCGCGACCCCGCCGACACCGCCCGCGACGGCAAGCGCTGCGAGCAGGAAGGCGATCGGCGGGTGGATGCCCCAGACGCCGAGGAGCAGCCAGGCCGCGCCCGCGCCGAGGGCGGCGACCATCGCGCCGTACTCGGCCATCGCGCCCTGGACCGACCCTGTCGACCGGGCCCGGCCGCGGGGGGCGCGTTCGGCGACCGACCGCCGCCCGGGCAGGGGCGGCACCGGTGGCAGGCCGGGCAGGGTCGCCGGCGCCGGCGGGGGCGGAGCCGCCGGTCTGGCGGGCTCGCCCGGCGGCCGGGACGGCCCCTGCGTGGAGGCCACCTAGATGACCCGCTCGACGGTGACGTCGCCGATGCCCGAGTGCATCTCCAGGTGCAGGCGACGCGGTGCTGCCTCGTACCCCGGCGTCTCGTAGTCGAGGGCGCGGTCGAGGCCGCTGCCCTCGCGACCGAAGAAGCGAACCTCGCCGACCCGCACCGTTCCGTTCAGGCGCACCGTCATGTCGGGCGGCAGAAGCACCTCGATCTCGCCCACGCCGACATGGGCGATGATGTGTGTCTCGCCGTCGGGCAGGCGGGCGTGGGTGAGATCGAGATTGATCGTCCCAAGCCCCTGACGGTACACCCGGTCGCTCAGCTCCCACGACTCATGCTGGCCGACGTGCATCTCGCCCAGCCACGAGTCCTGACCGGTCGCACCGGTGAACCAGCCCCGGCCGTGCGGCCCGCGACGGCGGCCCGACGCGGCGCCCGTGCCGATGACGAAGCCGCGCGGCAGCACGACGGTGTCGCGCGTGCCCAGCACGGCGAGGCCGACCGCCACGACCGCGGCCGCCCACACCACCTCCCAGAAGACGTGCGCACCACCCGGCAGCAATCCGCCGTTGGATGCGCTCAGCAGGGCGCCCACGACGGCGACGAACAGCGCCATCCAGCGCGCCCGCCGCGGCTGCGCGACGAGCCCTTCGACCACCTCGGCCAGGCCCCAGACCGTGAACACAAGGGGCCAGTACATGCCCAGGGCCGCGCCGGCGGTCGGGTGCACGACGTGGAACGCGTGCAGGGCAGCCCACACGCCGTAGCCGACCAGGCCGAAGCCGAAGGCCAGCCGCTCCGGCGAGCCGCTGAACCGCACCACGCTCTCCACCTCCCTTGCGGGTCGACGGGAAGCGATTCGCCGTCCCGGCTTCCATCCCCCGCGATGCCAGCGTACAGGCCGCGGCAGGCGTCCAACACGGCCAGCGTGCGGAGTCCGCCTCCGTCTCGCGACGGAGGCCAGGCCCTGCATTGACAGAACGATCGCGACAGTGCACTTTGATGGTAAGGCAACCCAGTTTGCTTGCGTGTCAATGCAAGTCGTCCATGCGGCGTCGGGGGTGCTCCATGACACGCCAGCGCGTCGTTCCGGTTCGCCCCGTGATGCCCACCGGCGCAGGCCGCATCGTGCCCGTGGCCGTCGACAGCCCCGTTCGCGTACGGCGTACGGCGTCCCGTCCATCGGGCGCCGCACGCGTCGACAACGACTGCCGACACGTGGCCCCGCCGGCCGCAGGCCCGCGCCGGTGACCGGGCGGCGCGCCACGCGCACCGCGACGCTGCCGACCGGGCCGGCCGGCCGCCAGTCCGCCCGGTCGGCGTCCGCCGCCCTGGTGTCCATAAGCGTCGCCGCCGCGGCCCTGGCCGTGGCCGTCGTGGCCGTGGGCCGCCGTGGCGTCCATCCGGCGACGGTGCACCCGGGTCCGCTCGGGCTCGCCGCGCTCGGGGCGGCGGTGGGATCGGGCGCCCTTCTCAGCCTCTCCCTCGCCCTGTCGCGTACACGGTCCGTCGCTGCCCGCGCCGACGAGGCCGAGGCGGTGCGCGTCGTCACGTCGGCGGGCGGCCGTCTGGTCCCGCTCGACCGCACGCGGGCGGTACCGATCCTCGCCGACGACGGCCGGCTCGTGGCGCAGGTCGTCTGGTCGCACGCCCAGGGCTGGTGCGCCACGGCGGCCTGGCCGTACCGCCTGACCGGCGTCGACGGGCAGGCCGCCCTGGTCGCGGCGCTGCCACGTTCGGGATGGCTGCGGGCGGCGGAGGACGTGTGGATCCACCTGGCGCGCACGCGCTGAACCCCTAGCCGAGGTCGAGACGCATGAGCACCCGCCCGCGCGGCGTGCGCCGGGCGACCTCGACGAAGCCCTGTGCGGCGAACATCGCGGTCGTGCCGGTGTACGACGCGGTCGGCGTGCGGGCCCGGGTTCCGGGGTCGCCCGGCACGCCCTCGACCGCACGCGCCCCGTGGCTGCGGGCGAACGCGACGGCGGCGCGCAGTAGCGCGCGCGCCACGCCCGTGCCGCGCGCATGCTGCACGACGAAGAAGCACGGCACCGCCCAGGCCCCGGCGCGCTCGTCGAGCGGCGCCGTGTCGCGGCCGGCGTTCAGTCGCGGGTACTCGGCCCTTGGCGCCACGGCGACCCAGCCGACGGGCAGCCCCTCGCGGTACGCGACGAGGCCGGGCGGCACCGGCGCGCCCTCGACGAGCGCGCGCGCCGCCTGCCGGTTGGGCGCGGGCCGCTCGCCCGGCCGATGCCGCCAGTACATGCACCAGCACGACCGGTTCGGGCCCATCGCCGCGCACAGGCTGGCGAAGTCGACAAGACGCGGCGGCGTCAGCGGCTCGACCCGGACGTCCGAGCCGGCCGCGGTACCGGACGTCTCCCGGTCAGGCATCGGGGAGATCGGCGAGGAAGGCCCGCACCGACGCGTTGAACAGGTCCGCCTCTTCCCAGAACGGCATGTGGCTCGACTGCGCGAACACCTCGAGGCGCGCCCGCGGCATGTGCTCGACGATGTACGCGCCGGCGCGCGGCGACGTAAGCTTCTCGTCCGCACCGAACGCGACCAGGGCGGGTACGTCGAGTCCGGGGAGGAGCGGGCGGTAGTCCTGGAACGTCTGGTTGCACAGGATCGTCGACGCGATGGCCGGCGGCAGACGCTCCATCTCTTCCACCATCCAGCCCTGGTCGTCGCCGGCCTGGTGCACCATGAGACGCTGGAAGTCCTCCAGCAGGGGACGCCTGTCGGTCTGGATCGCCTCGACCATGTCGCGCAGCCCGTCGAGCGGCAAGGCGCCGAACTCCCAGTCGGGCCAGCCGAAATCGGACGGGGGCTGGTCGATGACCACCACGCCGCGCGCGCTGTCCGGTCCGAACTGGCGCAGGTACTCCCACACCACCATGGCGCCCATCGACCAGCCGGCGAGTACGGGCCGGTCGTCGACGCCCATCGCCTCGAGAAGGGCGCGCAGGTCGCGGGCGTAGTTGGCCACGGTGTGTCCGGACAGGACCTTTTCGGAGGCGCCGTGCCCGCGCAGGTCGGGCACGATCACGCGCCGGTCGGGAAACGCCTCGATCTGTCGCTCGAAGAAGCGTCCGCTCATCATCACGCCATGGATGAACACGAGGGCCGGCCCGGACCCCTGGGAGTCGGCCACGTTCAGGGTGACCTCGTCGCGCACGCGGTACTGGGTAAGGAGCGCCACGGCTACTCGTCCCCCTCGACAAGGAGTCGGCCGGCGCGAGCGATCGCGTCGGGCCGGACGGCACGCAGGCGCAACAGCGCGACGGCACCCGCCACGATCCAGGCCGCCACGACGAACACCTCCAGGTCAAGAGGCCAGGCCGGGAACGGGACGGTGGTCCCGTACACCGGCAGGGCCAGGGTGGCGATGGCGAGGATCGGCACGACGAGGTGCGGAAAGATGCGAAAGCTGGGCCGCCGCTCGACCATCATGAACCGGATCAGGGCGAGGTTCACGAGCGCGTACACGACCACCGCCGTCAGCACGGCCATCGTACCGAGAAAGCCGTAGGCCGTCAGCGGACCGAGCCACCACGACAGGGCGATGCCGCTCACGAGCGTGAACGCCGTCTGGACCATGATCGCGTTCGCCGGCGTCTTGAACACCGGGTGGGTGCGCCCCAGCGCGGCGGACAGAAAGCCCTCCCGGCCGATCGAGTACATCACCCGGACCGAGGCGTTGTGCCCGGCCAGGGCGCACGCGAACAGGCCGATGATCCCGGCCACGTCCACGAGGTAGGCGAAGTGCGGGCCCCAGAACCGGATCGCGATCGTGCTGAACGGGTTCGCATCCTTGGAGAACGCGACCATGTTGTGCACGCCGTAGGCCACCGTCGACACGTAGGCCATGAACACATAGAACACGCCGATCGCGATCACCGACCCGAACACGGCGATCGGAATGTTGCGCCGGGGCTGCCGCGTCTCCTCGCCGAGCGTGGCGGAGGCCTCGAAGCCGATGAAGCTCAGCACGGCGAAGACCATGCCGAAGAAGATGCCCCCCGCACCGGTGGGCGAGCTCGAGATCGACCACGGCACGGTCGACACGAAGTGGCCGCCCAGGCGGAAGATGACCGTCACGGCCAGGGCGAGGGCGATGCCCAGCTCGTAGAAGAGGAACGTGAGGTCGAGGTTGAGCGACTGGCGGATGCCCACGTAGGACAGCGTGAACACCAGGCCGGCGCCGAGGATGTAGAAGGCGACCCAGGGGATCGCGACGCCGGTGATCTCCTGGAGAACCGTGGAGACCGTGGCGCCGAAGATGCTGAAGATGAACGGCGCGGTGACGCCGTAGAAGAGCAGGAACACCCACCCGGCGAAGAACCCGGCGTTGGTGCCCAGGCCGTGCGACACGTAGGTGTAGAACGAGCCCGCGGTGGCCAGTTCGCGCGAGAAGCGGGCGACGGCGTTGGCCACGAGGACGGCGGCCACAAGGCCGAGGAGGAACGAGAGCGGCATCGCCGCACCGGCCACACCGGAGGCCGGAATGGTGTTGAAGAAGATGGCGGCGATCGGCGCCATGGTCGCGATGGACATGACCAGCGCCTGGGGCAGGCCGAGCGAGTTGGCCCGGAGCCGGTGTACCGCTTGGTCGCCGGGTTGGGGCGAAGCCTGTGCCACAGCAGGTCCTCCTTCAGAAAAGTGTGGCCATTTCGATTCGACGGCGCCCTGGGGCCCCCTGCCATGAGACGAGACGCGGGAGCCGCGCCACGACTCGTGATCGGCCCGTCACTTGCCGCGACGTTGCCACAATTTCCCCCTAAGGTGTGCCTTGCAGGGGACACCCGAGGAGGTAGACAGCATGTTGGCAACCCGCAGCCTCTTGCGTAGCGCCGTTGGCATCGCCGGTGCCGTGAGTTTGCTCGCCGCCGCCGGTTCGACAGCGTTCGCGTCCAACCAAAGGCATGTCCACGGCATCCGCGTGCCGGTCTTGACGCAGCAGACCTCCGAAGGACAGGTGACGTCCGTCCTGTCGTCGACGGAATTCCTCGTCCAGCTCTCGGACGGTGACGCACTGGCCGTAAACACAACGCCGCACACGGTGTTCATCGATGATCTGACGACCGCCACCCAGTCCGGCACATCGGCCGCCGTGGCGACCGGAGAGTACGCCCAGGTCACGTACCACTTCGACGCCAACACCGGTGCGATCGCCTCGCGCGTGGTGCTGTCGACCTCGCCGGTTCCCACCGGTCCCATCCGCGACGCCCGAGGCATGGTGACCGGCGTCGGTAGCGGCAGCTTCACCCTCGAGGACGCCGGCGGGGTGACCTGGGTCATCGACATGACGGCCCTGACCCGGATGCACTACGTGTCGCCCGGCGAACCGGTCACGGGCGCGGCGCCGGCGCTTGCCGTGGGCGACTTCGCCGACGTCCGCATGCGCTCGGGGCAGGGCGTGAACGACGCCACGGCCGTCACCTACTCCCCCAGCCCCTTCGGCATGCCGGCCGGCCAGGTCCAGGGCCGCATCGCCGTCGTCTCGGGCAGCACGCTGACCCTCTCCCTGCCAAGCGGCGGCTCGCTCACCCTGGTTGTCCTGGCCAACGCCACGCTCACGCTGAACGGCCAGCCGGCCAGCCTGAACCAGATCGCCGCCGGTCAGACGGTGCGCGCGCGGGGCGTGCGCTTCCTGGGCCGGTTCTATGCCACCCTGGTGGCGGCCGCGGGCACCTAGCGGCCAGCCGACGCGCGGGCGGGACCCCGGAAGAAATCCGGGGTCCCGCCCGCGTTCAGGTGACCGTCGGCTACATGCAGCCCTCGCCGGAGCCGTCCTGGCCCTCCTCGCGGCAGCAGCGCGGGGGAACCGCGCTGCGGCACTCGGGCACGCCGACGACCAGCGCGCACACGCGGTCGAGCGCGATCAGGGTCGCCACCTCGAACCAGGCGACGTTTCGGCAGCGACCGCCGTCGCCGGTCTCCTCCGCCATCGGCGCCAGGCCGACGACGACAAGGGTGTCGTCGAAGATGCTGACGATCTTGCCCGTGGTGCACATGAGCGAGCCGCCGCAGCTCCAGAACACGGTGACGCGCTTGCGGTCCCCGCAGTGTCGGTCGATTTCCTCGCGAAGCCTTCCGGATTGCATGCTCTTTTCACCCCCGCGCCCGTCCTATGACGAACGCGGACGACTTGTGCGGACAACGTGCGCGGTCGGCGTCGTTGCGCAGGAGCGGCCGCCCACGCACCGAAGCCCCGGGCAGGAAGCACCGAGGAGGAGCGAGCATGGGCGACCCGATCCGCCTCCAGCTCGACGTGCGCGTGCCGATGCGCGACGGCGTCAGCTTGTCCGCCGATCTCTACCTTCCCGCCGACGCCCTGGACAACCCCGCCCGGCGGTATCCGGCCATCCTGCAGCGCACGCCGTACGACAACACGATGCCGTTGTGGGTCGGCATCGCCCGCTACTTCGCCGAGCACGGCTACGCCTTCGTCAGCCAGGACGTGCGCGGCCGGTGCGATTCGGATGGCGTGTTCGAGCCGTTCGTGAACGAGGCCGAGGACGGCCACGACACGGTCGAGTGGATCGCCTCCCAGCCCTGGTGCGACGGCCAGGTCGGGATGATGGGCGGCTCGTACGGCGGCCTTGTCCAGTGGATGGCCGCGCGCGAACGACCGCCCCACCTGCGCGCCCTGGTCTCGACGGCGGCGGCCGGCCGCCTCATGGAAGAGGTCCCCTGGAGCCACGGCAAGCTCATGCCGGCCTGGGCGATGGGCTGGCTCAATCTCGTCGGGGGCCGCACCACCCAACCGGGCGGGCAGGTGGACTGGGCCCGGATCCTACGCACCCGGCCGACGCGCGACTGGGACCTCGCGCTCGGCCGCCGGAACACGGCCTGGCGCACATGGCTCGAACATCCGGGCCTGGACGACTACTGGCAGCGCATGGGCATGCAGGACCGCTACGGCGACATCGACCTGCCCGTGCTGCACATCACCGGGTGGTTCGACGGCGACCAGTGGGGCCAGCTGCACTACTGGCACAAGATGGCCCGCCACTCGCCGGCGGCGGACCGCCAGTACCTCCTGTCCGGCCCGTGGGACCACCCCGGAACGCGGACGCCCCAGCCTCGGCTGGGCGGTCTGGAGTTCGGCCAGGACGCGGTGCTGGACATGAACGCGATCCACCTGAAGTGGTTCGACTACTGGCTGAAGGGAATCGGCGACGCGCCGACCGGGTTCGCCCCGGGGACGCGCAGCCGCATCTTTCTCATGGGCGAGAACCGGTGGCGCGACGACCCGACCTGGCCGCCGCCCACGACCGAGCCGACGGCCTTCTACCTGCACAGCGGCGGCAGGGCCAACACCATCGGCGGCGATGGCACGCTGAGCCGCCGGACGCCCGGCGACGAGACGCCAGACCGGTACGTCTACAACCCCGAGGACCCGACGCCGAGCAGCCCAGACCCGTACGACTACCCCGGCCCGGCCGAGGTCTTCGACCAGCGCTGGCTCCTGCGCCGCGACGACGTCGTGGTCTACACCTCCGAGCCCTTCACGGAGCCGCTCGAGGTGACGGGCCACCCCTTCCTCGTCCTCCTCGCCGAGAGCGACGCGCCCGATACCGACTTCGGCGCCACCCTGTACGACGTCCATCCGGACGGCCGCAGCATCGCCCTGACCGACGGCATGGTCCGGGCTTCGTACCGCGAGGACGGCACGCGCCCGAGCTCCCCGCCTCTCGAGCCCGGCGTGCCGCAGACCTTCCGGATCGAGATGATGGCGACCTCGAACGTGTTCCTCCCCGGTCACCGCCTGCGCGTCGCGGTCGTGTCGGCACGCTGGCCCGGCCTCGACCGAAACCCCAACACCGGGGCGGCGCCGGGCGACGACGCGGTAACCAGGATCGCCAACCAGGTGGTGCGCCACGACGGCGCCTACGCCAGCCACCTGCTCCTGCCCGTCGTGCCCCGGTAGGAACCGGCCGGGCGGTGCGTGAACCCCCTGGCGATCGACGTCGGTCGCGTGCGGGGATGGGCGAGGCCCTCTGGCGGATGCGCCAGAGGGCCTTCTTGCTCGCGCGTGAGGTGCGGCTCGGCCCGCGCGACTGGTCGTAGGGGCGGCGCGATGGGTAGCCCGCACGCGCGCGCCCTTAGGGCCGGCTCGGCTCGGCTGGCCCAGGCCGCCTTGCCACGCACAGGCGCCGCCAGCCGTGCGCGGATCGTCCCCGCGCACGCCCAAGGCGGCGCCCCGCGCGAACGGGCCTACCGGATCATCCAGCGCGGCACGAGGAACACCGTCTGGGTGTACACGTTGCCCAGGATCGCGTCGTGGAGCGGCTGTCCCTGCGGCTGGTCGTACCAGCTGTTCCAGCCGTATCTGGCCGGCACGCCCATCACCCCGCCGACCACGCGCTCCTTGCTGTCGAGGAGGATCCGCAGGGCCGGACCGTCAGGCCCCCACAGCGAGCCGTAGCCGGGCTTGAACGGCTTGAGCTGCATGTACGGCACGACGTGGCCGCCATTGAGCGCCTTGAACTGGTCCCAGGAGGCGGTCGCCGACGCCACGTTCATGGGCATCGACGGCGTGATCGAGGAGGGCGCGACGAACATCAGGTGCTGGCTCCACTGCGCCCGGCCGGCGTTGAACTCGCTCGTCTGGGGATCCATCCAGGTGTGGTAGGGAAGGACGTTGGGGAACGCCTGCTCCATGCCGACGACCTGGCCGTTGTTGTTCGTCATCAACACGAGCGACGGGCCAAGGTGACCCCAGTGGTAGCCCATGCCGGGTACCCAGTTGCTGATCCGGCGGTAGCCCCACAGCTTGCCATTGATCGAACGCAGCTGCGCCAGGCGCGGCAGGCGCGTGCCCGCCGTCATGACAGGCCGGCGGCGGCTCCACGGCGCACGGGAGCCGGTGCCCTTGCGGCCGGAGGTCTGGCTGCCGGAGCCGGTTCCGCTCGACGTTCCCGAGCCCGCGTTGCTGGAACCACCGGATCCCGACGTGCTGCCGCTTGAACCGCCGGCGCCCGAGGACGACGAACCGCCTGCGCCCGACCCGCTGCCCGCCGTCCCGGAGCCCGTGCCACCGGAGCCGCCCGACCCCGACGTGCTGCCGCTTGAACCGCCGGCGCCCGAGGACGACGAGCCGCCCGACGTCCCCGATCCCGTGCCGCCGGAGGCGCTCGATCCCGACATGCTGCCGCCCGACTTGCCGGCGCCCGTCGATGCGCCCGAGCCGGACTGGCCCTGGCCGCCGGAGCCGCCCGCACCCTGTCCGCCCGACGACGACCCGGTCGAACTCGAACCCGCGCCACCCGACGTCGATCCCTGTGCCCACGCGCCGCCCGAGACGCACAGGATCCAGGCCAGCGTCGCGCCGGCAAAGGCCAGGGCGTACCCCTTGGGCCGCCGTGCCGATCGCCGCATCTGCGCCCTCCCCCTTTCGGGTCCTGGGCGTAGCGTGTCCGGCGGGCGCGCTGGCATCCGGGCGGCAGGTCAGGACAGGAGGGCTTTCACCTTCTTCAGCTCGCGCCGCTGCTTGCCGTCGACCTCCGGGTAGTGCAGGTCGAGGCTGTCCAGCGTGTCCGCGACCACCTGGGACACGATGAGGCGGGCGTTGGGCTTGTCGTCGGCGGGCACGACGTACCACGGCGCCTCGGAGGTGCTGGTTGCCGTGAGCGCTTCCGCGTAGGCGCGCTGGTACTGGGGCCACAGGGCCCGCTCCTCCACGTCGGAGCGTGTGAGCTTCCAATTCTTGCGCGGGTCGTCGACGCGTTCGAGAAGGCGCTGGCGCTGCTCCTCGGGGGACACGTGGAGGAAGAACTTGACGATCACGGTGCCGTTGCGGCCCAGGTGGGACTCCAGCTCGCGGATCGAATGGAAGCGCTCGTGCCAGATCGAACCGTCCTCCACCCGCCCCCCACCGAGATGCTGGGCCTCGAGAAGCTCGGGGTGGACGCGCGCGATGAGGACGTCCTCGTAGTACGAGCGGTTGAAGATGCCGATCCGGCCGCGCCCGGGCAGGCGGCAGACCGCGCGCCAGAGGAAGTCGTGGCGAAGCTCCTCGGCCGTGGGCTGCTTGAACGAGGACACCTCGCAGCCCTGCGGGTTCACCCCCGACATGACGTGGGCGATCGCCCCGTCCTTGCCCGCCGCATCCATGCCCTGAAAGATGAGGAGCACGGCGCGCGACTCCTGTGCGTACAGCAGGTGCTGGGCCGCACGGAGACGCTCGACGTGCTCCTCGAGGATCTTCTTGTACTTCTTCTTCGAGTCGTAGAACGGCTCGACGCGCGTCGGCCAGCGGTCCAGGTCGACCTCGTGCCCCTGGGGCACGCGAAACGCCTTGGTCTTAACCGCGTCCATCCCTCCGATGCCCGACGGTTCGGCTACCCGTTATGGGTCCGGGTGGCCCCGGAAACAAAGTGCCACACGATGGCGATCAGGGCCACGATGAGCGCGATGTGGATGATGGCGCCGAGGCTGAAGACAAAGAACCCGAGCGCCCACGCTGCGAGCAGGATGATACCGATCCACAGGAACATCGGCTCGCCTCCTTACGCTTCACCGTCCCCCGTACGTTGTTCGTGCGCGCCCGGCCATATGCGCGCGTGCTCTGCGGACGGAGCCCGGAACCGATGGAGCACCGCGCCACCCGTCGGTCGGGCCGGCCCGCGCGCACCGAGGCGGGGCGGAGGGAGCCCGTCCGCGCCTACGACACCCGCGGTAGTCGATCGATGGATGCCCGTCCGTTGAGGTCCGTGCCGTGCCGCGATCGGCCAGCGCGACAGCCATGACGAAGGCGCGGCCGGCGTCGCCGTCGGCAGGTTGCCGCGCTCGGACGTACCGGATCGGCCTGACCGGTCGGGCGCCAGGCCGGCCCCGCTGCCCGTTCGCTCGTGAAGGTTGGCCTGCGGCCCCGTGGGTGCGCCACCGACGCACGGCGGCGCGGCGCGTTCGCTTTGCCCGGCGCCTGCGCGAAGCCCGGGGGGGGGGGGGGGGGGTGGGGGGGGGGCGGGGGGGCCTGCCCCCTGCGCGCCGGGGGCGGCCCCCCCCCCCGCGGCCGCCCGCCCCCCCCCCCGAGG
>Ga0080006_1102545_pt1 | contig 45973 bp, 31 predicted proteins | sample RS3BMetagenome_FD_69209 | JGI IMG/M metagenome (GOLD analysis project Ga0080006, IMG submission 69209) | Ferric oxide microbial mat and aquatic microbial communities from Rainbow Spring, Yellowstone National Park, USA - RS3B (SPADES... ... | reverse complement strand
ATCTGGCTACATGTCGGGTCGGCGGGCCGCAGTCAGGCGGCCTATCGCGGCGCGATCCTGCAGCCGCAAGCCCCCGGCTTTAGCCGTGGGGTCCTGACCGCCCGGCGGTAGAGGTCCCAGACGCCGAGGCGCGGCCCGAGGTGCGCCAGTTCGGCGACCGTGGAGGCCTGGCCGATCGTGACGTCCACCAGCGCGCCGAGCGCGCCGATCACCACGCCCGCCAGGACCAGCCCCTGGAGATTGACGCGGGCGTCGCCCATCGCGACGTACATCGACTGCTCGTCGCCGAAACTGGTGACGTGCGCCAGGTGGAGGAAGACGTCGCCGAGCCCCAGGGGCCGTCGTCTTCCAGTCCAAGCCGTGCACGAAGTACATGCTCAGCGCCAGGATGCCGCAACTCGCCGCCAGGGAGACGAGCACCGGGTTGGCCCCGCGCAGGATCGCGGGGACGACGAACCCCGCCACGATGCCCAGGCTCGCGATCGTGCCGACCACGGCGCGGAGGCCCTTGGCGCGGCCGACCAGACCGACCACCAGCACGAACAGGATGAGCAGCCAGTACAGGGTCGCGCCGCCGGGCGGCGGCACTGGCGGTCGGGCGCGGGGGGGGCGGCGCGGACGCGCACTCCGCCTCCGGAGTGCCGGGGTCGCCGACGCCGCAGTGCGCCGACAGCGGGTCCAGCGCCCGCGTCCATCCGCCGGGGGGCGGGGATTGACGGAGGGACGGGGGGTGGAGGCGGGCGGGGTCTGACGGACGCCGGGGGCGGCGCCCGCGGGGCCGGTTCCCCGCGTGGCGCGGCCCCCGCCCCCGCCCCCGCCTTCAGTCCATGCCCGTGCCGAGGAACGTCCAGGTGACGGGGTCGTAGTTCAGTCCGCCCACGCCCCCCGGCGCCGCCACGCCTCCCTGGCGCCGTCCCGCCGCGTCCACCTCCACCTGCAGGTCGATGAAGCGGCGCGCACCGCGCTCGAAGGCGAAGGTCTCGCCGTCGTCGTCATAGAGCCGGAAGCGCCCGGGCCGCCGGCCGTAATGGCGCACCTCCAGGGCGACGGTGTCCCCGGCTCGCGGGGTGTGCGGCAAAGGCGGCATCAGCGGTACGATGCCCCCGTCGCGGACGAAGACGGGAATGGACTCAAGCGGGCGGGTCACCGTGACCGCGGATCCGCCGGCGAATCGCTCGCCGCTCTCGAAGTCGTACCAGTCGCCGGGCGGGAGCAGGACCTTCCGCTCGCTTTGGTCGGCGAAGAGCGGGGCGACCAGCAGGTCGTCGCCGGCCATGTACTGGTCGTCGGCGAGGGCCAGATCGCCCGAGGACCCCGGCAGGAGGGCCATGGCCCGGAACGGGGGCGTACCGTCCTCCCGGTAGCGGGCGAACGCCGAGTAGAAGTAGGGGAGCAGGCGCATCCGCAGTTCGATGTACTTGCGCACGATGTGCTCGACCTCGGGGAACGACCAGGGCTTGGTCCCCGAGGACCAGGCGTTGAGCATGGCGAGCGGCGAGAAGCATACGGTCTGCATCCGCCGCACCCAGTCCGCCGCTTCCTTGGCGGAGCGGACCTCGGGGGAGAAGAGCAGCCCGCAGAAGCTGGAGTTGCAGAGGGCGCGCACGAAGCGGCGGTGGTCGTACAGATCGGTGTAGAGGACGTAGGGAAGCGGCGAGGCGCCCGTGGACGAGGCGCGGACCAGCCCGTAGGTGCGGCGGTCGTGCCGGCGGAACAGGTCGGCGGTCATCTGCTGCAGCAGGAGCCCGTACACCTGGCGCATCTCTTCCCCGTCACGCCCCGACGGGAACTCGGCGTGCGCCGGGAACATCCACGAACTACCCGTCAGTTCGCTGCCGTCGCACTCGTCCAGTTTGTAGCCGGAGACGCCGGCGGCGACGTGGTGTTCCTCGTGCTGCGCCTCCAGGATCGCGCGCGCCTCGGGCAGGGTGTAGTCGGGGGCGAGGCCGCCCCAGACGGTGTGGCTGCCCGCGTACGGCTCCAGGGCGGCGTGGATCGCCGCCCGGGGGGAGACCCAGGCATGCTCCCACAGGTTGACGCGGAAGCCCGCCGCGGCCATCCGCGCCACGAAGGCGGGCGGGTCTGGGAAGCGGTCGGGCGCCCACTCGTAGGAGCAGGGGTAGCTCGCGGTGTGCCAGCCGGGCTCGAGGCCGACGACGTCGCAGGGGAATCCCCGGCGGCGGTACTCGTCCGCCTCGGCGGCGACCTCCTCGTCCGTGAACCGCGTCGGGGTGCGGTGCCAGAAACCGAGGCCCCAGCGCGGCGGCAGGCAGCCACCGCCGCAGAAGAGGTTGTAGCGGCGCACGGCGTGGAGGGGCGTGGGTCCGGCGAAGACCAACACCTCCGCGCCGGGGGCGGAGAGCACGATCTCCACGCCGGATGCGGGCGGCGTGGATTTCCAGTCGCGGTCGCGGTTGCGGTCGCGGACCTGGGTCGACTCTCCGCGCCTCACCGTCGAGGCGCAATGGATGGTGACGATCCGGGCGGTGTTCACCAGCACCCCGTACCCGCTGCCCGTGATGTAGAAGGGGACCGGGGCGTGCGTCTCGCCCGTGTCCTCCTTGGGGTCGCTGTTGACGCGCAGGTGGCGGGTGCGGCCGCGGTGGTTGGTGCGCACGAACTGCAGGCCCAGCCCGAACACCGGGTCCCCGGCCTCCAGCGGCAGGCGGACGATTGTGCGCCTGCCGACGGCCTGCATCGTGATCTGCGCCGGATCCAGCGGGAAGGGCGCGCCGCCCAGCGCCTCCAGGCCGGCACGGTCCGGTGTCGTGCCGAGCAGGGTAAGGGGGGGCGTCCCCTCGGGGCTGCCGAAGGTGCACGACCAGACGCCGGGGGCGAGGGGCGTCCACGGGGCGGGCGGCATATCGGGATGTGCCAAGGGGTGGGCCTCCTTCGGTGGGTGGGCCGTCCGGCCCCGGCCCGTGTGGGCGGGCGGACGGCGCGGGCGCCATCCGCCGGGGGATGGATTTTGCAGCGCGGCGCCCGCGTCCTGCCGCGCCCGCGGCCATCCTGTGCGCCGGCCGCCCGCCGGCGGCGGCGGGTGCGGCCCCGCTACACCGCCGCCAAGGGCCCCTTCATCTGGGAGGTGATCGCCCGCGCCGACGCGTGGGCCCAGCGGACCGGATGGGAGCCCGGCGCCTCCGACGCGTGAGCGGCGGGACGGCCGACTTCCGACGCCCCCCGCGCGGCCGATCGGCCGCCGGCGAGCGGTGGGGGGTGAATCACCCGTTGGTGCGGGCGTGATGCCGATGCACGCATAGCCCTTTCCGGGGGGGCGCCCCGCAGCGGGTCCGGGCGCCGCGGCCCTCAAGCCGCCGCGACCCGCGCGCCGGCCAGCGGCGACACCCGTACGGCGTGGATCCGATCGGCCCTCGGGCCCTCACCTGCGCCCTGGGCCCCAGGGGCTCCGGCACCGGCGGTGGTCCGGGCCCCGGCCAGGGCGGCCAAGGCCCGGTTCATTGCCGCAACCAAACCTTCACATCGGCTTGACAAGGGCGCAATCCGCGCCGTTCGCCATCCGTGTTAGCCTATTCCGAGGATCAGGGGGCCTTATGCACCTGCCCCCGATCGAAAGCGCCGCGGAGGGATGAGACATGCCCAGGGATTCTGCTGCCGCGCCCCCGAGCGCCCCGGTCGCCGGTCTCACCGCTGCCCTCAACGAGGCCCCGCTCGGGATGTTCCACCTGCGGACGGTGCTGACGGCGGGCATGGGTTTCTTCACCGACGCGTACGACTTGTTCATCATCGGGGCGGCCATGACGCTCATCAGCAAGGTATGGCATCCGAGTTCGGCGACCATCGGTCTGGTGGGCAGCACGTCATTGATCGCCGCCTTCGTCGGCGCCTTCATCTTCGGGCGGCTGGCGGACGTCTACGGCCGCAAGGCCGTGTATGGCATCGAGGCCGGCATCATGGCCCTGGCCGCCCTCGCCTCGGCCTTCTCCCCGAACATCGTCTGGCTGATCGTCTTCCGCTTCATCCTCGGTATCGGCATCGGTGGCGACTACCCCGTCAGCGCCGTGATCATGAGCGAATACGCCAACCGCCAGGACCGCGGCAAACTGGTGACGCTGGTCTTCTCGATGCAGGCCCTCGGGCTGGTCATCGGTCCGGTGGTCGCGCTGGCGCTGCTGGCCTCCGGCATCCAGGCGGACCTGGCCTGGCGGCTGATGCTGGGCCTGGGCGCGCTGCCCGCCGCCGCCGTCATCTACTTCCGCCGCACCATGCCCGAGTCCCCGCGCTACCTGGCCCGGGTCCGCGGGGACACCCGCGGCGCCGCCCGTTCCATGGAGCGGTACACCTCCGGTACGCTGCGCGTCGCCGAAGCGCGCGAACCCATGGTGAAGCTCTCCTTCCGGCAGTTCATCGGCAACCCCCGCTACCTGCTGATGCTGCTCGGGACGGCCGGGACCTGGTTCGTCTTCGACTACGCCTACTACGGCAACTCCATCTCCACCCCGCTGATCCTCAAGGACGTGGCGCCCGGGGCCTCGCCCATCACCTCGGTCGCCTGGACGCTGATCATCTTCGCCGTGGCGGCCGTGCCGGGCTACGTGCTGTCCTTCCTGAAGATGGACAAGATCGGCCACAGGCGCCTGCAGATCATCGGCTTCATCATCATGGGCCTCGCCTTCCTCGCCATCGGTGTCGTCCCCGGCCTGACCCACGTCGTGGTGCCGTTCCTGCTCGTGTACGGCCTCAGCTACTTCTTCGCCGAGTTCGGCCCGAACTGCACGACCTTCGTGCTGTCCGCCGAACTGTACCCCGTGAGCGCCCGGACGACCGGGCATGGGATGTCCGCCGGGATCGCCAAGTTCGGGGCCTTCATCGGGGTGTTCCTCTTCCCGATCCTCAACAAGGCCCTGGGCCTATCCGGCACGCTGACCTTGACCTGCGCCCTGTCGCTGGTCGGCGTCCTCCTGACGCTGGTCCTCCCGGAGCCGGCGGGTAAGTCCCTGGAGGAACTCTCCGAAGAGGTCCGCTACGAAGTGCCCGGATCCGGCGTCGGTCTGGCCGGCTGAGGGCCGGCGCGGTGCGGGAGGGGGGGGCGCCGCCGGACATCGGGTCCGGCGGCGCCCCCCCTCCGAGATCGGTCGTGGAGTCCCTGGAACCCGGCTGACGGCGGGCCCGCCATGGAGGACGTGCGGTTCCGGTTGAAACAGGGCGCCGCCCGTGCTAAGTTCCCTCGGGACCCGCCGGCCGAGGCGGCTCCCGGGGGGGGCGCCGCTTGGCCGATCTGGTGCTCCGCGGCGGCTCGGCGGTCACTCCGGAGGGCGTCCGACCCGTCGACATCGTCATCGCGGCCGGCGCCATCGCCGACCTGCTCCCCCCCGGCACCGCGGTCGACGCGGCCGAGGAGGTCGACGCCTCGGGGTGCCTGGTGCTGCCGGGCATCATCGACGCACACGTGCACTTCCGCACCCCGGGGCTCACCCACAAGGAAGACTGGGCGCATGCCTCCACGGCCGCCGTGGCGGGCGGGGTGACGACGGTCCTCGACATGCCCAACACCATCCCGGCGACCGCCGGCGCCGACGCCCTGTTGGCCAAGGTGGACCTGGCCGTCGGCCGCAGCCGCTGCCACTTCGGCTTCTATGGCGCCCTCGCGGCGGACAACCTCGGGCACCTGCCGGCGCTGGCCGCCGCCGGCGTGGTGGGTTTCAAGGTGTTCCTCGGGGAGACCACCGCCTCCCTGCCGCCCCCGGACGACGGGCAGTTGCTCCTGGCATGGCGGACGACGGCGGCCCTCGGCCTGCGCACCATGGTGCACGCGGAGAACGGGGCCATCCTGCGGATGGCCGCGGCCCGGGAGGGGGCGGCGGAGGGTCCGGCCCACGCGCGCGGCGGGGCCCCCACCTCACCGGCGGAGGGTCCGGCCCACGCGGGCGGCGGGGCCCCCACCTCACCGGCGGAGGGTCCGGCCCACGCGCGCGGCGGGGCCCCCACCTCAGCCGCTGCCGCCGGGCCCGGGGCCCCCCCCTCCCTCGCCGCCCACGGCCGCTCCCGCCCGCCCGTGGCGGAAGTGGAGGCCGTGTCCCGGGCCTGCCTGCTGGCGGACGCCGCCGGCGCCCCCATCGCCATCGCCCACCTCTCCACCGCCGGCGCGGCGCAGGTGGTGCGGCGGGCCAAGGCGGACGGCGTGGACGTGCGTGGGGAGACCTGCCCCCACTACCTGCTGTTGACGGAGGAAGAGGCCGCGCCGCTGCGGGCGCTCGCCAAGGTGAATCCGCCCCTGCGCGCCGCGGCCGACCGGGATGCGCTCTGGGCCGCCGTCGGGGACGGGACGATCGACCAGATCGGTTCCGACCACGCCCCGCACACACCGGCGGAGAAGGCCGCCGCCGACCTGCGCGAGGCGCCGTCGGGCTTCGCCGGCGTGCAGAACACCCTGCCGGTGCTGCTCGGGGACCCCCGGCTGTCGCTCCGCCGGCTCGTCGAACTACTGTGCGAGGGTCCGGCGCGCAACTGGGGCCTCTGGCCGGGCAAGGGGCGGATCGCGCGCGGTGCCGACGCCGATCTGGTGGTGGTGCGGCCGGCGGCGCCGCGGCAGCCGGCGCAGCAGTGGAGCCTGCACCCCGACGCCCCGGTCCTGCGGCTCCGCCCGGCGCGGGCAGAGGTCGTGGCCACCGTGGTCGGGGGGCGGACCGTGTTTCGTGACGGCGCCCCCGTGGGCCCGCCGGGCGGGATCTGGCTCCGACCCTGACAGAGGGAGGTGGCGACCGTGCGCCCCGTCGAGGAGATCCTGCGTGCCTCGGGCGGACTCTTGGAGGGCCACTTCCAACTGAGTTCCGGCCGGCACTCCGACCGCTACCTGCAACTGGCCGCCCCGTTCCAGCATCCCGATACGGCGGCCGAACTGGCGGCCGGCCTGGCGGAGCAGGTGCGGGCGCGGGGCCTCCGGCCGGCGACCGTTCTGGGGCCGGCGTTCGGGGCCATCCTGCCGGGGTACGAGTTGGCGCGCGCCCTGGGGGTGCGCTTCGTCTTCTGCGAGCGGGGGGAGGACCGGCGCTTCGCCCTGCGGCGCGGCTTCGCCTTCGCCGCCGACGAACCCGTGCTGGTCTGCGAGAACACGCTGACCACCGGGGGCTCGGCGCTGGAGGCGGTCGCCCTCGCCCGGGGGGAGGGGGCGCGCGTCATCGGTGTCGCCGTGTACTGCGACCGGATCCCGGACCCGGCCGCCGTCTTCGACGTGCCGTATGTGGCGCTCGGGCGATTCGAACTGCGGAGTTGGGTCGCGGAGGACTGCCCGCTCTGCCGCGCCGGCACCCGCCCGGTGAAGCCGGGCAGCCGCCCGGCGGGGGCACCGCCCCCCCGCTGACGCCGCGGGCGCCCGCCACCGGGCCTCCGTGAGAAGGATGCAGGGACGGGGATTGGGCCGCCACAGGCGTGGCGGCTCGAAATGGCGCCTGCCGCGTGCGACCGGCGCGGCGTGGCGGGCCCGGGCGCGTGCCTCCCCCGACAGCGCCACGTACAGGAGGCCTTCGAACACGACCGGACACACGCATGCCGTCGCCGGCGCCGCAGCGGGGGCGCTGGCGGCCCTGGCGCTCCATCTCCCGGCCGGGGTGCTGCCCCTGGCCCTTGCCGTGGCCGCAGCCGCGGCGCTCCTTCCGGACATCGACGAACGGGGATCCACTGTCAACCGGCGCCTGCCGATCCTGGGGCCTCTGCTCGCCCACACCCTGCACCACCGGACCGTCACGCACAGCCTCTTCGCGCTGGCGGTCCTGCCCGCGCTGTGCCACCTCCTCTTTCCGGCCGTGCCGTGGCGCTGGCTGGAGGTCGGTGAGGCCGGATACGCCAGCCACCTGCTCTGCGACGCGTTGACGCCCGCCGGCATCGACCTCTTCTGGCCCTGGCCGGGGCGCCTGCGCATCGGCGGGTGGGTGCGGACCGGGGGCTGGGCCGAGCACGTCCTCTTCCTACCGGCCTTCACCGCCCTGGCGGTATGGGGGGTGGGGCGCGTTCTCGGCGTCGGCCGCCTGCTGTAGGCCCAGGGGGGCCGCCCACGGCGGCCGGGGCGCCCGCAGGACGCGACCGCCTCCCGTCGACCGTCGCGCAGGCGGCGCGGGGCGTGGCCGGGGGGCGCAGGGGTCATCCGCGGACCCGGTGGTCCACGTGCCCGGGGGGGCGTGGCCGGCGGTGGCGGCGTCCCCCGGCGTCGGCGGCCGCCCCACGGGCTGGGGGGGGCCGGAACCGCTCCGTCCCGCGGGTCCGGGGGCAAGCCCTGAGAAGCCGGGGGGCCGCCCGGCCCCCGACCGGGTGGCGGGGGTGGCCGGCTGCCCCCACCGCGCCGCGCCCCGCCGTCACAGCCGCAGGGGCAGGGAGGCCAGGCCGCGGATGACGATGTTGCGGTTGCGGCGGGGCGGCCGCTCCGCGTCGAGGGCGATCCCGGGCAGTTGCCGCACGAGGGCCCCGAAGGCGATTTGCGCCTCCAGGCGCGCGAGGGGCGCCCCAAGGCAGAAGTGGATGCCGCGCCCAAAGGACAGATGGGGGTTGGGCGCCCGCGTCACATCCAGCCGGCCCGGTTCGGCGAACACCCCCGGGTCCCGGTTCGCCGCCCCGATGACGGCGAGCACCCACTGCCCGGCGCGGATCGTCTGCCCGCCCATCTCCACGTCCTCGGCAGCGAGGCGGCCGTCCAACTGCACGGGCGGCTCGAACCGCAGCAGTTCCTCCACCGCCCTCGGCAGCAGATCCGGCCGCTTCTGCAGGAGGTGCCACTGCTCCGGATCGCGCAGCAGGGCGAGCGTGCCGCCGCCGATGAGGTTGGTGGTGGTCTCGTGTCCCGCGATCAGCAGCAGGTTGCACATGGACAGGAGCTCGCCGGGGCTCAGCCGGTCGCCCCGCTCCTCCACGGCCAGGAGCGCACCGATGAGATCACCCCGCGGCTCGGTCCGCCGCAGGGCGATCAGGTGGTGGAAGTAGTCAGCGAGTTCGATCTCGGCCGCGGCCCCCTCCTGCCGCGCCTCCTCCGGCTGCGTCGGGTCCAGGAGGAGCACGATGCGGCGGGACCACTCCTTGAAGCGCTCGCGGTCCTGCGCCGGCACGCCCAGGAGTTCCGCGATGACGATGGCCGGCAGCGGGAAGGCGAAGTCCGCCATCAGGTCGATGCGGGCGCGGCCGGTGAAGGGCTCCAGGAGTTCCCGCGCGATCTCCGCGATGCGCGGCCGCAACCCCTCCACGACCCGGGGGGTGAAGGCCCGGTTGACCAGCCCCCGCAGCCGTGTGTGGTCGGGCGGGTCGCGCTCCAGCATGCTGGGCTCCAGCGGGGGGAGGTGTGCGTACTCCGGTGGGGGCTGCCGCGGCCCGGACGCGCCCTTGACGAAGCGGGGGTCCGTCAACACCTGTGCGGCGTCGTGGTGGCGGGTTGCCCACCAGTCGCCCGTCGCCGGCAGGAGGAACAGCGGCTCCTCCTCCTGCCAACGGGCGTAGTAGGGGTAGGGATCGGCCAGGAAGTCGGGGGAGCGGGGGTCGAACTCGGCGGCATGAACGCCTGACCGGGCACGGGCCCCCGGCTTCGTCTCCAAGACGGACCACCTCCAGGGCGGCGCGGGCAACGTCCGGCTCCAGCGTACGCCGCCGGGGCGCGCACGGCCAGGGCCGAGGCGTGCGCCCTCCGGAGGCGGACGGCCGCCGGATCCCACCGTCCGGGGATCGGGGGCCGCGGCCCTGCCGAACGGGCGGCAGCGGCGGGCTGCGCGGGGATTCATCCCGGCTTGACGGCGACCACCTCGACAATCGGCGATACCAGGGGGGCGAACTGGCCGACGCGGCGCATCCGGTCCTCCACATCCGCCGCCACCACCCCGACGCGGTCGGCCGGCACCCCGCGCAACAGGAGCGGCACCAGGCTGGCCTGGCGGAACATCCCGACGGCCACCTCGACGGCGGGGAACTCCAGGCGTCCATGTCCTCCGTCCCCGACCGGGGGCGCAGCCGTCCGTCCGGCCCGACTCCCCGCCCCCGAGCGGATTCTGGCCCCTTTCCGGGTCTGCATTCCCCGCCGCCGCGACGGGGCGCCCCAGCGCACCCGTTGCCCGCAGGCCCGGGGCACGGACTCCGGCGTCCCTGTACGTTGTAACGCTTTGGATACTCCCGCGCGGCATCCCCGTCCCGATGCGCCCGGCCGGCCTGCGCCGGCGGTGCCGGGGCGCGTCCGGTCCAACGGGCGGCCGGATCAGGGGCCGGTGGGCTCCAGCCGGAAGAAGCCGGGCGGGGCGAAGTGGCTGTCGAACGAGAAGACCAGCCCCAGGCCGAGGCGGGCGATCACGGCGAACGAGGCGCAGTCGGCGAAGGTGGCGCCCGTGGCGGCGAAGCGGCGCAGCAGGCGGACGGCGGCCACCTCGTCGGCGGCCGTGACGCGTTCCACGCGGGCGGGCCGGCCGTCGACCAGCCGCTCGGCCAAGCGGATGCCGAATTCGGGCTCCCGGCGGGCCACCGCCAGTGCGATGACCTCGGAGACCACCAGATTGGTCGTCACCAGTGGGGGCGCGGACTGGAACAGGCGCACGGCGTCGGCGTGCCGGGGGTCGCGCACGTCGAAGAAGGCGTATAGCGGGCCGGTGTCGGTGAAGACCTCGGTCACGGCTGATAGATCTCCTTGTCCTCGTCGCCCACGGGTGCGGGCTCCCCCGGGGGCAGCGCCTCGAACTCCGCCAGGAGATCGGCGACCATCCGTCGGTGCCGGCGGCGCTCCGCCATCTCCGCCTCGCCCACGTACCGGATCCAGACCCGGGCCCCGTCGGGGAAGCCGGGCAGCGGCTCCTCCAGCACCAGGGTGTCGCCACGCACCACGGCCGGCGCCTCCGCATTGAGCGCCGAGGCCGGTCCGTACACGGGGTGGGACTCGGCGGCCTGCGGATGCTCCGCGCGGCCCAGGTAGGCCCCTACCGCCAGACGCACGCACTCGGCCAGGCTGCTGCCGTTGGCCGCAGCCAGCCGCTGGAGGTCGGCGTAGTCCCGCGGGTCGAAGCGGATGTTCGTCGTGACGTAGCGCGCGGCCATGGACTACCTCCAAGGAATGATATCGCGGTATTGCGGTGCTGTCAATGAACGGCTGGACGCGCGTCCCCGGGACGCCGCGCCGGGGGGCTTCGGCACCACCCGCGGACCGGCCTGCCCGCGACGCGGCGCACCGGGGCGTGCCCGTGCCGCCCCCCGTGCCCGGACGGCGACGACCGGAGAATCGGCGGATTGACCCAGGGCGGTTAACCGCTTAGATTTGTCATCTAAGCGGTTAGAGAGTGGACCTGCGGCGGGCGGCGGATGATCCGTGGCGCCCGATCCCGCGTCCACTCGATGGGGAGGGTGTCGCGATGGTGCGATCCTGGGGCGGGCGGCTCAGCCGCCGGGGTGCGCTCCGCACGGCGGCGCTGGCGGCCGGCGCGCTCGCGGGCGGCAGCGCCCTGGCGGCCTGTGCCGCGACGGGCGCCGGGGCGGCGGCGGCCCGGCCGGCGTCCGCGGGCGGCGTGATCGATCTCTCCTTCCAGGTGCAGTGGAATGCGCCCTGGAACAGCACGGCCCAGACCCTGATCAACCAATTCGTCGACCAGAACTTCAACGCCCGGCACAAGGGGGTGCGGGCCACCGTCTGGCCGGCCGGCGCGGGCGGGTCCGACGGCATCATCGCCGCTTCCCTCGCCGGGGCGCCGACGCCCGACATCATCGCGGACTGCTGCAGCGCGATCCCGCAGTACATCGATTCCGGGTGGCTGCTGCCGCTGGAGTCGTATCTCCAGCAGAGTAACCTCAGCGGGGGCCTCTGGTCGACCGGGCACCTGGCGGCCCTCCAGGTGGGCGGCCACCAGTACGGTCTGCCGAGTTACGACGGTCCCGTCGTCATGGCCTACCGGCAGGACACCCTCGACCAGCTCGGCTTCCCTTACCCGAATCCCTCCTGGACGTACCAGGAGGCCACCACCCTCTGGGAGCAGTGCACCGGGCACCAGGGCGGCAAACCCCGCGCGGGTGTGGCCATCAGCTGGGCGCCCGGCATCGAGTACCTGCTCAAGGGGTGGGGCGGTGATCTCATGGACGCGGCCCGGACCACCTGCCTGCTCGGCCAGACGGCCGGCATCGCTGCGGGCAAGTGGTTCTACAACCTCTTGCACAACCACGTCGCCGTCTACTACAACGGACCGTACGGCCTCAGCCAGTCGCAGGAGGTCTTCTCCATGTGCGGCGGCTGGGACGTCTTCAACATGGCGACCCAACTCGGCACCAAGATCAAGTGGGACATCCTGCCGGTGCCCACCTGGCCCAACGGGTTCTCCACCTTCGACAACAACGACTTCTACGGTATGAACCGCGCCACGAAGAACCCCGGCGTCGCCTGGGAACTGCTGCGCTGGATGACCGCCGAGCCGGCCTGGCCGCGCTTCGAGATCAAAACCACGCTGACGCAGCCCGGGTTGGCGAGCCTCTGGAGCGAGTGGGAGCAGATCATCGTCGCCGCGGCGCCGCCCCTGCGCGGCAAAGCCATCCACTACTTCCGCGACGCGGCGCTCTCGGGCCGGGCCTACCCCCACTACTTCTTCCGCTACGGCGGCAACCGGGCCGACGGCATCATCAGCAACGGCCTGAATCACATCGCGGCCGGCAACCTCAGCGTGACGCAGGGCTTCCAGCAGATCGCGCAGGCCGTCAACGCCTATGAGACCACTTCTGTGCACGCCTCCTCGGGCGGCACCAAGCAGGCCATGCAAAAGCTCTTCCCCTCGAAGGGGGCCGACGTGGCGATCGTGCCGCCGGATCTCTAGCAGCGTGCCGCGAAGGTCCTCCTTCGCGGCACCGCAGGCTCCGGTTCCGTGGCCCGGGGTCCTCAGGAAACGGGCATCGGCCGCGGACTCCCGGATCAGGCGCGGTGCCGCCGAGTGGGGCCGAGATAACCGGGCCACGCCACCAGAGGGGGATGGCGGGGCGACGGGGCGGGGGCGCGAGGTTCGTCGCGGAGGTCGGAACGGTGTCGGGACCACGCGGAGGACCCGCAAGTGCACTGGGGGCCGCGTCCCGGCGGTCCCGGAAGGGCCGGACCGGTTGAGGCCCCGCGCCGCCGACGCGTGTCGTCGGGGTGCGCTCCGGCTGCGTTGAACGCTTGTGGAGGGATGGGGGAGATACAGATGGAGGGTCCAGGGGGAGAGATGGCCCGCCGCCGGTGGCTCCGGGGGGCCCTGGGGGCGGCGGCCGCCGCGACGGGGGCGGCCGTGCTGGCGGCGTGCGGGCGTGCGGCCCAGGCGGTCCCGGCCCCGGTGTCCGTGTCGGGCGCTGTGAAGACGGCGGCGCCGGTTCCGCGGCTGCCGGTGCAGGGGACGCCGGCCTGGCCGGTGGACGTGGCCACCGCGCAGCCCACGGCGCCCTGGAGTATGTATGCGCAGCAGAACGGGCGCTTCGAGATGGTCACCTTCGGCAGCGACATCTGGAACAAGCACGACGACTGCGGCTTCTATTACGACACCGCGAGCGGCGACGGCGTGTGGACCTGCCGGGTGGGGCGCCTGAGCGCCACCAAGAGCTGGGCCAAGGGCGGCCTGATGATCCGCGCGAGTACGCACTCCGGTTCGACCAACGTCGATCTGGTGGTGACGCCGGGCAACGGGGTGGTGTTCCAGTACCGCCCCGTGGCCAACCAGCCGCAGCAGAACGGCGCGGGCCAAATCGACCCCTTGGCCGCGGCCCCGGTCTACCTCAAACTGCAGAAGCAGGGCAACGTGTACACGGCGTGGGACTCGCCGGACGGCAAGTCCTGGGGCAACAAGGGCATCATCGCGGCCAAGCCCGACATCGTCGGCGCCTCCTACCTCGTCGGCCTCTGCGCGACCTCGGCCTCGTATTCGGGCACCAAGCAGGGGCTGGCCGGATTCGACCACGTCACCGGATTCACGCCCCGGACGTACGCGGCGATCATCGACAGGCACGGCGACGGGCACTGGTGATGGCATACGGGCCTCGGCCCGCCTGCCCGCCGCCGTACGACAACGGAAGGGGAACCGCGCCGGTGGAGAAGACGCCGTACGAGGAACTCGGGGTCGGGATCCGCGCCTTCTTCGACGACCAGTACCGCCGGGCCTACGACCTGATCGCCGCAGTGCGCGACCCCGCGACCGGACTCTATGCCGACGCGTATTGGCCCGGGCCGTCGGAACTGCGCCACATGTGCTCCATCGCCGCGGTCGGGGTCGGGCTCGTCGCCCTGTGTATCGCCGACGCCGAGGGCTGGGAGGTGGGGGCCGAGGCCGCGGCGGCCGCCTCCGTCGCGGCGGCCCTCGGCCTGGACCGGGCGCGGGAGCCGGCCACCGGATACATGCGGCACTTCGTGGACCTGCGGACCGGGGAGCCCTGGGGGCGGAGCGAGTACTCCAGCATCGACACCGCCCTCCTGGTGTCCGGGGCCCTGTTCGCCGCTCGCTATTTCGGTGCGGGTACGGACGTCGCGCATCTGGCGCAGGAACTGTACGACTCCGTCCACTGGGAGGCCGCGATCGCGGACGTCGAACGCGGCCTCCTGCACATGGTCATCGAGGAGGGCGGCGGCGGGCGGGTGCCCGCCCGGCCGTTCAACGAGTATGCGCTTGTGGCCCACCTGGCCCGGCGCGGGCGCACGTCGGGGGACGCCGCCGCCCTCTGGGAGCGGGCGTATGCGCCCGAGGCCCTCGGGCGGTCGCCGCAGGTCGAGTTCGGTGGCGTGACGGTCCTGACCGACGCCCCCGGCCACCTGCTGTCATCCTTCGTCCACCTCTTCCCCTACTACTTGATCCACGACTACACCGTGAGCCCGGCGTACGCCGAATGGTTGCGGCGGGCGGCGGAGGTGGACCGTCTATACTGGCGGGGGCGGGCCGGCGTCCCCGGGTACGTCTGGGGCCTGGGCGCCGGGGCCTCGGGCGAGGACGGGCGGGGATACCACGCGGACGCGGTGAACCGCTGCCCCGAAGGCATCGCCTCGCCGCACATCGTCGCCGGGTTCCTCCCGGTGCACCCGGACGGGATCGCCGACCTGCACGCGGCCTGGGTCGCGGCGGGCATCGCGCCCCGCGGCGCCGAACGAGCCCTCGCCTCCGGCGACCGCCCGCCCGCCGCATCGTTCGGGCTGCAGCGCTTCGTGCCGGACCGGGGCTGGGCGCCGGCCTTCGTCCCCCTGGTCGATTGGAGCACCATGCTCTACGGGCCGACCGCCTTCCGCCGGGGGGTCGGGTTCTTCGCGCGCAACAACAACTTCTGACACCGGGTCCCGGGCGGCGGCGAAGGGGGGTGGGCACGTGGGCGCGCGGGCGGCGACGGTGCGCGACGTCGCGCGGCGGGCAGGGGTGTCGGTGGCCACCGTCTCATACGTGCTCACGGGTTCCCGGCGCGTGGCCGACGCCACCCGCCTGCGGGTCGAGGCGGCGATCCGGGACCTCGACTACCGACCCAACCGCCAGGCGCAGGGTCTCGCCCGCAGCCGGGTGGACACGCTGGCGGTGGTGCTGCCGCGCGACCGGTCGCAGGCCGATCCGCTGTTCTCCGAGTTCTTGCGCGGCGTCGGCCTCGCCGCGCACGGGCGCGGCTTCCACACGCTGATCGTCCTGGAGCAGAACCTCGCGGATCCGGCCGCCTATGCGGCCCTGGTCCAGGGTTCGGCGGCGGCGGGCCTCATCATCAGCGGCATCCGCACGCCCGACCCGCGCCTGGAGCAGTTGCGCGCGCAGCGGATCCAGGTGGTGTTGTTCGGGCGCGGCGAGGAGTCCTCGGGGATTCCCTGGGTGGACGTGGACAACGTCGGCGCTGTGCAGGCGGCCGTCGTGCATCTGGCCGGTCTCGGCCGGCGGCGCATCGGCTTCCTCGGCGGGCCCGCGGGCTACGCGTTTTCGGCGGACCGGCTCGACGGCTACCGGCGGGGGCTCTCCGCGGCCGGCCTGGTGCACGATCCGCGGCTGGTGGGCGAGGGGGCGAAGGACGACGACGCCGCCTACCAGCTGGTCCGCCGGATGCTCGCGCAGGAGGCTCCCGATGCGGTGATCGCCTGGAGCGACGAGGCCGCGCTGGGGGCGTTGCGCGCCGCGCAGGAGGCGGGACGCCGGGTCGGCCTGGACCTGGCCATCGTCGGCTTCGACGACACGCCCCTCGCCCGGACGGCCTTCCCCCCGCTCACCTCGGTCCGCCAGCCCGTGTTCGAGGCGGGGCGCCGCGCGGCGGGGCTGTTGATCGACCTGCTGCAGGGCGTCGTGCCCGAGCAGATGTCCGTCCGCCTGCCCGCGGAACTGGTCGTCCGGGCGTCGACGGCGGGGGCGGCCGGGGCGCGGGGTGGCCCGGCGGGCGCTCCGGGCGGGGAACGGATCCCCGCGGATTGAGGGAGGCGCGACAAGCGGGGAAGGGCGGGGGGGCCCGTCCCCGGCCGCGTGGGCATGATGCGGTGGCCCGGGTCCGGGCCGGTGCGCGCGCTGGATCGGTTTCAGCGCTATGGCCGGTGCGGGGCCGCGGACCGAGTGGGGCGTTCTCCCAAGCGCTGGAGCCAGTCCGTCGCGCGCTCGATGCCCACGGCCTGCCCATGCGCGACGCGTTCCTGTCCCGGCCCGATCTGGAGACACTGCTCGCGGCGTCGGGCTCCCGATCGGCCAGACACTGCCGCCGACCGGCGAGACCTTCGCGTCCCCGAGCGTCGAGGCTGCCATCGCCGTCACGCGGCAGGCGCGCTCGATCCACCTCCTCCCGCGCGGCGTCCCGGAGGGGCTCCACACGGGGCGGGAGGCGGAATTCGAGGCCGAACGCCGCCGCGCCGCCGGAGCCGGAGGCCGTCACCCTCAACGTCCCCGTCATGGCGCTGGTCGCCCGCATGGGGGCTTGAACCGCAAGCCCTCCTTGGTCGGCCCGGAGACCGCCTGGCGCCAGGGGTGGAGGCCACGCGCCGCGTTCCGCCGCGGTGGTCGCGTGGCGGCCCCAGCCCCTGGCGCTCCCCTGTCACCCCGCGATCTCCCGCACCCGCGCCGCCTCTTCGGCCGTCATCTTCCACTCGACCGCCCCGAGGCTCTCCTGCAACTGCGCCACGCTGGTCGCCCCGATGATCGGCGAAGACACGAACGGCTGGGCCAGAAGGTAGGCCAGGGCGAGATGCGTCGGCGTGTGCCCGTGCTCCCGCGCATACGCCTCCAACCGCTCCAGGCGGTCGTAGGTCCGGTCGTCCAGGCGCCGCCGCATGCGCTCCTCGCGGGCCGCGCGGGTGCCGGCCGGCACCTCCTCGCCCCGCCGGTACTTGCCCGTCAGCAGGCCCCCCGCCAGCGGCGAGTAGTTGATGCAGCCGAGGCCCATCTCGTGGCAGAACGGCAGCAACTCGTTCTCCGCTCCGCGCTCCAACAGGTTGTAGTGGGGCTGCACCGACACGAACTTGGCGGTGCCGGCGCGGTCGGCCGCCCAGAGGGCGCGGCAGATCTGCAGCGCCGAGAAGTTGGAGCAGCCGATGTACCGCACCTTACCCGAGCGGACGAGGTCGCCGAGGGCCTCCATCGTCTCCTCGATCGGCGTGCCGCCGTCCCAGCCGTGGATCTGGTAGAGGTCGACGTAGTCGGTCCCCAGCCGCCGCAGGCTGGCCTCGCAGGCCTCGAGGATGTGCTTGCGGGAGGCACCCTCGCCGTTGGGCCCCTTGGCCGACCGCCAGCGGAACTTGGTCGCCAGCACGACTTCGGAGCGCCGGCCCTCGATCACCTTCGCCACGATGCGCTCGCTGTGCCCGCCGGTGTAGACGTCGGCGGTGTCGATGAAGTTGATACCCGCGTCGAGGGAAGCCTGCAGGATCTGCAGCGAGGTCGCCTCGTCGGTCTGATCGCCACCCATGCGCCAGCAGCCCATGCAGAGCGGGGAAACCTTGAGGCCCGTGCGTCCCAAGCGGCGGTACTCCATCGCGTGACCCACCTCCGTGATATGTAGGGATGGGTTGGCCGTGCCCCCCTGGCCGGCCTGCTGTGAAAAGGCAGTGGGTGCGGAAATGGCTGGGCGCATCCGGCGCCGGGCTGTTCAAACTCAACGTACCGGGAGGTTGCCCGCCCGGCGTTCCCGGCGACGATTCGGGCCCCAAGGCTCGACTGTGTGGAATCTCCGCTAAATCCCGTCGTCGTCGACACGCCCGTCGTCTTGTGTTACGTATCGCGGTACCAAATGCCGCCTCGCCGGACACCCTCGTCCACGGGGGGCCCAGGCTGTGTGGATGTGTCGCGGCGATCGGCGGGGCTTCGGGTGGTCGGGCTGAGCGGAGGGCGGACCCGTGCCGTCGGTACGCCATCCGGTCGGCCGAGGCGGGCAGGGGAGGGGAGCCGGTGTTCGCAAGGCGTTCCACGCGTCGTCAGATGTTCCGCTCGGCTTCTGTCGCGACGGCCGCGATCGCTGCCGCGGGGACGCTCAGCGCCTGCGCGGGCCAGGCCGCCGCGGGCGGTACGGCGAGTAAGAGCAGCGCGTTCCCCGGGCCCACCGCCGGAGACATCATCATCAACTTCGCGCCCAACTGGCAGGGCGCCAGTTGGAACGCCACCGCCCTCGAACTCAACCAGCAGTTCATCGACCAGAACTACAACGCCAAGAACCCGGGCGTGTACGTGAAGGTCGCCGCCCCGGTGCAGGGCGGCGCCCAGGGGCAGATCGCCGCGTCCATCGCCGGGTCGGGATTCCTGGACGTGTTCCAGGACTGCTGCAACGACCTCGCCGTCCTGGAGGCCAGCGGGTTCCTCACCCCTCTGGACAGCTACCTGCAGCAGGACAACATCGATACGAGCATCTGGAACAAGGCCCACCTGGGCGTCCTCACCTACGGCGGGCATCTGATGGCGCTGCCCGCGTACGACGGGCCCGTGGCCGTCTACTACCGCCAGGATCTCTTGGACAAGATGGGCCTGGAGTATCCCGGCGCCACCTGGACCTATAAAGAGGCCCAGTCCATCTGGCAGCAGTCGACCAAGACGGTGAACATCGGTGGCAAGACCACCCACCAATACGGCGTCCAGTTGTACAACACCGGCTACTACGAGCAACTGCCCTGGTGGCTGCAGGGCTGGGGCGCCTCGATGATGAACGCCGCCGGTACGCAGTGCACGGCCGACAGCACCAAAGGGGCCGACTGCCTGACCTTTTTGCAGACCCTGTCCACGTCGGGGGTCGCCCAGGGCCGGTCGGGCATCAGCTACCTGGGCAACGGGCAGTGCGTGTTCAAGGAGGCCGGGGGCTGGGACCTGCTGCCGATCGCGAAACTGCTGGGGAACGCCGTCAAGTGGAACATCCTGCCGAACCCGATCTGGCCGAACGGCCCGGCCACCTTCGACAACATCGACTACTACGTCCTCAACCGCGCCACCAAGCACCCCAACCACGCGTGGGCCTTCATGCAGTGGGTCTGTGCCGAGCCCGCGTATCAGGCGTTCCAGATGCGGACGACCCTGGTGGAGCCCTGTCTGCTCAGCCTCTGGGACCAGTGGCTGACCGTCGCGGCGCAGGTCGTGCCCATCCTGGCGACCAAGGACATCCACTACATCGCCGACGCCGCCCGGCAGGGGTATGCCTACCCCAACCGCTTCTTCAAATACTCAGCCGCCCAGGTGGCCAACGTCATCGACAGCTGGGGGGCGCAGATCTGGTCCGGCCAACTCTCCCCGGTGCTCGGCCTCAAGCAGATGGCAGACCAGATCAATTCGATCGAAGCGACCGGCAACGTGGTCTCCCAGACGTCGTCGACGCTGCAGAAGCTCTTCCCGGTAGCCGGCGCGAGCATCGCCTCGGTGCAGCCGGGGCTGTGATCCATGCCACGCCCGCCCGCCGCCCCGGGGCGCCCTGCCGCCCCGGGGCCCCGTCCCGCCCCCCGGCAGGGCCCGTCCCGCACCCGGCCCGGCAGGGCCCGTCCCGCCCCCGGCAGGGCCCCGTCCCACTCCCCGCAGGGCCCCGTCCCGCCCCCGGCAGGGCCCGTCCCGCCCCCGGCATTGTCGCCCGCCGTCCCGGGAGCCCACGCCTGCCCGCTCCCCGGCTACCCGATCTCCACGGCGCGCCCCGTCTCGGAACTCTCCACCGCGGCATAGGCGATGCGGATCGAGTCGAGGTTGTCCCGCCCGGATGTCGCGGGCTCGCGCCCGTCCGCCAGCGACTGCAGCATCTCGCCCATGCTCCCGCCAAAGGCGTCGGGGAACCACCGGCCCGCGATGCGCCACCCCACCCGGCGGCCCCGCTGCTCCCGGCGGTATAGGGAGAGTTCGCCCCCCGCCAGCACCGCCGAGCCCTCGGTGCCGTCGAGGTGCCAGGCGGTGGAGTGGGCGTCGATGGTGCGGATGATGTTGTTGAAGTGCAGCGTCGCCATCACCTGCGCCTCCGGCGCGTACTCCAGGGCGATCGAGTAGATCATGGGCGAGACGGCGACCTGCCCGGGGACGGTCGTGGTCACGGCCTTGACGCGCCGCGGCGTCAGTCCCGTGAAGTGGCGGGAGAGGTCGATGAAGTGGATGCCGTGGTCCACGATGTTGAAGTCCTTCAGTCGCACGAACCACGACCCGGGAATGTCCTGAAAGCTGCGGTTCACGTGCAGGACGCTGTAGAGGTGGCCGAGCACCCCGGAGTCGAGCACGCGCCGCAGGGCCCTGTGCTCCGGGGCCCAGCGGGCCTGCTGGTTGATCATCAGCGGCACGCGGCCCTTGGCGCAGGCCTCGACCATCGCCTCCGCGTCCGCCAGGTTGAGGGCGAAAGGCTTCTGGGAGAGGATGGGCTTGCCCGCCGCCGCGATCCTCTCGACCAGGGGGCGACGCTCCGCGGCGTGGACCGCGAGGTCGATCACGTCCACGTCGGGCCGCGACAGGATCGCGTCCACCTCCGTCGTCCAGAAGGGGATGCCGAAGTCGGCGGCGGCCCGGCGGGCGTTTTCCTCGACCATGTCGCAGCAGGCGACCACGCGGTAGCCGAAGTCGCGGTAGGCGGGCAGGTGGGCGCCGCGGGCGATGCCGCCGCAGCCGATGAGGCCGATGCCGTAGCGGTTCCTGACCTCCTCCGCGGGGGGCGCCGGGCGGTAGTCGGCGGGCGCGAGTGTGAACGGCAGCGCGTCGGGCACGGGGGTTGCACCTCGCAGAAGGCCGAGTTTGTAGCGCCACCATGTGGCGCCCATGCGCATGCGAGGGCTTCTGCCGGTGCGCGCCCATCCCTGCGCATATCGTTGGCGCCTCTCCCCTACCGTCGATGCCACCCGGACGCAGACCCGCGGGGTAGCCACTGTGCGGAGAGGCCCTGACCGTCGTGCGCCCGCACGATCACCTGCGTTAGACTGTTCCGGGCGATCGGCGACCCGCGCCGACCGAAGGCGGCGGGCACCGGAGGCGCGCCCTCCGCCGGTGTACTCGGGCCCCGCCCGTCCCGGCGCACCCCGCACTCCCGGCGTGCTACCCCCCGGGTCACCCCGGGCACGGCGCCCCGTTCGCTCCCGGCATCGGCCCCAGGGGTTATGGAAGCAGTGGCCCCGCAAAAGAGGACTTTTGCAGCGGTCACCGAGGAGGCGTTCCGCGCTGCTGGTGTTGGTGACCCTTCCCGGGATCGAGAGCTTTCTGATCGGCGAGTGCCGGGAGTGCGGGCTGGCGGTGGGCGAGGTCGGGGACGGTTGGGTGGCCGTCGCCGGCGACCCGGCCCCGCTGATCGGGCGCGCGGGCACCTTGCGGGCCGTGGTGGAGGTCGTCTGGGCCGGGGCCGCGGACGCGGTGCCGGCGCGGCTGCCGCCGGCCGAGCGGCTATGGTGCGAGGGCCAATGGATCAACGAGGGCCGCCGCGCCGCGGCCGCGTTCGCCGCGGCGGCGCGGGCGGCCGGGGGGGCCGAGGTGGTGCCGTCGCCCGACGGGCCGCCGGGGATGGTCTGCATCGTGGACCGGCGCGGGCAGGCGCTGATCGGCCGGGCCGCCGCCTGGGGCCTGGAGCGCCGCCGCCCCTACCGCGTGGCGCTGATGGCGCGGTCGCTGAACCCCGCCATGGCGCGGGCGATGGCCATGGCCTCCCGCGCCCGCCCGGGCGACGTCTTCCTCGACCCCTTCTGCGGCTCCGGGACCCTGCTCGCCGAGCGGGCGCTACTGGGGCCGTGCCGGCTCGTCGGCCTGGACATCGAGGCCGGGGCCGTCGACGCCGCTGGCCGCACCCTGGCGGGGTTCGTGCTGGAGAGGGATCGGGCGGCGGGCGCGGGGGACCCGGGCGCCGAGGCACGGCACGGGACGGCGGCGCCCGAGCCGCTGCAGGTCGACCTGCGCGTGGGGGACGCGCGGGCGCTGCCCCTCCCGGACGGCTCCGCGACCGCCGCGGCGACCAATCCGCCCTTCGGGCACCGGATGGGGCAGGCCGCGGACAACGCCGACCTCTACCCCCGCGCGTTGCGGGAGGCGGTACGCGTGCTGCGGCCGCGCGGGCGCTTGGTGGTGCTCACCGGCGACCGGCGCCACCTCCGCCGGGCCCTGGAGGCGTGCGGCAAAGCGCTGCGCACACGTTCGGAGGCGCGGGTGTGGCTCGGTGGCCTGGAGCCGACCCTCGGGGTGTACGACCGGACGGAGGCGGCCCTGCCGTAGGAGGGTGGTGCGCTGGTGCGAAAGTGCGCCCGCGCACCACCCCCGGGCTCCGGTTTGGCCGAGAGGATGCCGGCGGCGCGGTGGGGAATCGGACCGGACGGGCCCGGCGGCTGAGGGCCTGAGATGTCCGGGCCTGTCGCACCCCGGTACCGGGATGGAGGATCCTCTCATGCAGGTACAGGCTCTTCCTGAAGGGGTCCTGTGCGGCCAGGCACTGGATGTCCTGCAGGGCCTTCCCGACGGCTGCGTCGATCTGGTGTATATTGACCCCCCGTTCGGCACGGGCCAGGTCCGCCGGCTGGCGTCTATCCGCACAGGATCGGGCGAGCAGACGCGGCGGGGCTTCGCCGGCCGCCTCTACAACTGGGAGGTCCAGTCGGTCCGGGCCTATCGCGACGACATGCCCTGGGAGGAATACCTCGCCTTCCTGTTCGAGCACATGACCGAGGCCCGCCGGATACTCCGGCCGACGGGATCGATCTACCTCCACCTCGACTTCCACGCCGTCCACCATGCGCGCATCCTCATGGACGAGGTCTTCGGCCCCGACCGCTTCCTTAACGAGATCATCTGGGCCTACGACTACGGTGGCCGGCCGCGCGACCGCTGGCCGCGCAAGCACGACAACATCCTCTGGTACGCCCGGGGCGAGGAGTGGGTCTTCAACCGGGAGGACATCGACCGCATCCCCTACATGGCCCCGGGCTTGGTCGGACCGGAGAAGGCGGCGCGAGGGAAACTCCCGACGGACGTCTGGTGGATGACCATCGTCCCGACCAACAGCCGGGAGCGCACCGGCTACCCGACGCAGAAGCCCGAGCGGCTACTGGAGCGGATCGTCCTGGCGTCCAGCCACCCGGGCGATCTGGTGCTCGACTTCTTCGCCGGCTCGGGCACCACCGGCGTGGTCGCCCAGCGCCTCGGGCGGCGGTTCCTGCTGGTGGACAGCAACCCTGAGGCCGTGGAGATCGCCCGCGCGCGGCTGGAGGGGGCGCGGTGAAGGGGCGCTGCGTGTCGGCCGGCGCTCGGATGGGGAGCGGCGGCGAGGGCTTTCCCAGGGGGCCGGGGGCAGGCCGGGGCGCTCCGGTGGGGCCCGGGGGGGCTGTGCGGCCGCGGCGCGGTTGCCCGGCCGCGTCGGCCCGCCATCCGGACGGAGCGGGCCCGCCCGTCCGGGCCGGGGCCGGGCGGCGTGGGGGCCCGGTGGGACCATGCGGGGGGCTGGCACCGTGCGTGCCGCATTGAGGTTGCGCAGCGGCTTGGCGAGGCTCTGGGTACCCGCCGGGGGGTGCCGCGTGCCGAACCGCCCGGCGCTGTCGCGGGGCCGGGCCTGGCCGGTGGATCGAGGACCCCATCGCCGCGCTGGAGGCCAACGTGCCCGGATGGGATGCGGAGCACGCGTGAGCGCGCGTGCGGCGGCGGTTCGGGTGCCGTGGGCCTGGCGCGGGTGCTCGCGGTAGTGGCCGCCGGGCACCGACGAGGGGCCCTGCACCCCACGCTCCGGCCGTCGGCTGAACACTGTCCCGAGTGCCGGACGGCGCGCCGTGAGGCCCACCCCGTCGGCCCCGTGGACAGGGGTCGTTCCCCGAGGCGCCTCCGCCCCGGACACGGACCGATGCGGCGGCGGCCACGGGCACAGGCGCGCGGCTGCGCGCGCCGAAACGATCGGCCATGCGCCTGGTGTACGCCGCGGATCTCCACGGAGACGCCGCCCACTACGCCGCCCTGCTGACGCTGGTCCGCTGGGCCGACCCCTCACGGTGCTGGGGAGGGTACGGTATCCGGGGTAGGGGGCTGCGCCGGGGCCAGCAGGTCGGTCACCCCTCCGCCGCGCCGGCGTGCGCGGCCCGTCCGAATCTGTCGGTTGCTATCGATCACCGCCCCCCTTCACAACGCGCCATTTTGCACCCGCGTGAAGGGATCCCCCCCGCCATCGGCGTAACCGTCTCCCCTGCCGAGCAGACATCCATCGCCACCTGCGCATACAGGCGTCGCGTGATCTCCACGCCGTCGGCCGCGCGCGCCCTCGGTGCGGGGCGGATGGCCGAGGTGCCCGAGAGGCTGGAGGACAACCACTTGCGCAGATTTCAGCGCGCGCTGCAGGCTGCCGCCGTGGCTGTGGCCACGGCCTGTCTGCCTCTCTGTCCGGCGGTCGCGGCTGCGGCCGCCGCGGGAGGGGCTTCCGGTCCCGTCACACCCGCGTCCGTACAGCGGTCCACGCAGGCCCCGCAGGCCCTGGCGCACTCCGTGAGCCCCCTGGTGAGTTCGGGCAAGGCGCGGCGGGTCGGCCCGCTCGCGCCCGGCCAGGTTCTGCGGCTGGCCTTCGTGCTGCAGCCGCGCGACCCGGCGGGCCTTCTCGCGGTCGCCGCCGCCCGGCGGCAGGTGTCCGCCGCCCAGTACCAGGCGGACTTCGCCCCCCCGGCGTCGGCGGTGCAGGCGGTGCGCGGGTTCTCCGCGGGCGCCGGGCTGAGCGTCGTGCAGCAGTTGCCGGGAATGGTGGTGGTGCAGGGGACCGCGGCGCAGGTGTCCGCGGCGCTCCACATCACCCTCAACGACTACCGGGCGGGAACGCGCACGTTCTACGCCAATGCTGACGATCCGACGGTCCCGGGGTCCGTGGCCGCGGCCGTCGCCGGCATCGTCGGCCTGACGCAGGTGGAGTACAGCGCCGGACCGGCCCCAACGACGCCCGTCCCCGCCACCGCGACCGGGACGGATGCCGCGCAGACCTACGGCTTCACGCCGGACGCCGTGCGGACGGCCTACGGCCTCATCCCGGCCTACGGCAACGGCGTGACGGGGGCCGGCACGGACATCGCCGTCGTGATGAGCGGCGCCTTCAACCCCTCGGACGTGCAGACCTTCAGCCAGACCTTCGGCCTGCCGTACAATCCGGCGCAGATCGTTGCGGTCCAAGCGGTCCCGCAAGTGCCCCCCACGGGTCTCGACACGGAGAGCACCCTGGATGTGGAGTGGGCGCACGCGATCGCCCCCGGGGCGACCATCACCGAATACGAGAGCGGTGATCTGTCCGAGGTCGATCTGATGGCGGCGTTCGACAAGGCCATCTCGGGGTCGACGGCGCCCGTGGCGGTCAACATGAGCTTCGGCGCGGCGGAGATCGCCCTGCCGGTGGCGGATGCCGCCGCCTGGCACGCCCTGTTCGCCGAGGCCGTGGCGCGGGGCATCACGCCGGTGGCGGCCGCCGGCGACTTCGGGGCCTATGTCCCCGGTCTTCCCTTGGTCTCCGTCGACGCGCCCGCCGACGACCCGCTGGTCCTGGCGGTCGGCGGCACGCATCTCACCCTGGCCAGGAACAACACCCGGATTGGGGAGACGGCCTACGAGGATCTGGGGTCGGCGCCCGGGTTCCAGCCCGGCCTGTCCCAGGCCTCCGGGGGCGGCTGCTCGGTCGTCTTCTCCGACCTCACCCGTAACGAGCCGTCATCGGCGCAGCACACCTGCCCGGGTGGGGCGCGGCCCGTGCCCGACGTCTCCATGGCCGGACAGTACGTCGAGCTCTACATGACGGGTCCCGGCTGGGAACTGGCCAACGGGACGTCCTTCGCCGCCCCGATGTGGTCGGGGCTCCTGGCCCTTGCCGCCCAGCGGGCGGGGCACGGGCTCGGCTGGGTGCGCCCGGTGATCAACCGGCTCGGCGGCAATCCCGCCGACTTCTTCGACGTGACCCAGGGCGGTAACGGACTGTACTCCGCGGGGCCCGGCTGGGATGCCGTCACCGGTTGGGGCTCCCCGGGGAACGGCTGGACCCTGGTGCAGGACCTGGCTTCGGCCGCCCCCGCCCCGGCGGCGGGTGGGCCACAGATCGCCGGTGTGATCGTCGGCGGCATGCCGCTGTTCGGATCACTGATTTCCAACGGCTCTGGCACCGTGGACGTCATCGGCAGCGGATTCGGGGCGTCGCAGGGCACGGTCACCCTGAGCGATGGCAGACAGACATACACCGTCCCGGTGGAGCCGAACGGGTGGAAGGACTCGGACATCACCCTCAACATCGACTCCAATACGGGCGGGCTGTTCGCCGCCGCCTCCCCGCCCGCGGGCACCTACACCCTGACGGTGACGCAGGGCGCCCACAATGCCGGCACGACCGTCACCCTGGCGGACTTCCTCTACATCACGGATGGCGGGTCCGCGACCGTGTCCCCGGCCGGGGCGCAGAAGCCCGCCGCCGCGCAGACCGTGGGGATCGGCGTCTATGCACCGGATGGACTGCCGGATCCCGCGGCGAATACCACGGCCTCCCTCTACGTCGAGGTTCCCCCGGTCTTCGCCACCGGCCTGCCGCCGGCAGTGACCGTCTGGCAGGGCGGAAACCCCGTGGCCCAGAGCCCCGACGGCAGCTACACCGTGCAGGTCGTCGGCGGCCTGGCCACGGTGCAGGTGGCGAGCAGCGGCGCCGCCACCCCTACGGCCGGGGGCCCGTGCGTCTATGTCGCCGCCGCTTCAGGGATGAACCTCGGATGTGACGTGTCGGCGACTTTCCTGCCGCAGGGCATCGGTCTGGGCCTCGCGCCCGACGTGTTCGAGGCGACGCCCGGCGGTCCGACGTATGCCGCCGTGTATACGGGCACGCAGGTGCCCGTCCTCCTGCTCGACCCGGAGGGGAATCTCGTCCCGTCCTCCGACACCCTGGGCGTGACCATGGCCGGTACCGTGACGGGCAGCGTCTATGTGGACGGGGCCAACGTCCACAACAGCGTCACGGGCGCGACATACGCCGTGCCGGTGACCCTGTCGGGCGGGGAGGCCACCCTGACGGTGACCGACGACGCGGCGGGGCAGGTGCCCCTGGCGGTGTATGACGCATCGAACGTGGCGGTACAGCCCTTCACCCTGCCCCTGACCTTCACGGCCGCGACGCATCCGAAGCTGGAGGTGCTCATCGCCAAGCCCGAAGCCGCACCTGACGCCGCCGAGCAACTGGCGGTGTGGGCCATCGGTACCGACGGGTTGGCCGTCCCGTTCCCCGGACCGGCCTATCTCATGCTCGGCGGGACCATCCAGACGGCTACGGTGACCCAGCAGGTGGGCCCCGGCGTTTGGCAGACGCTTCCTCAGACGCCGCTCGGGTACCCGATCGACCTGAACAGCGGGGAAGCCCTCGTCGAAGTTCAGGACGACGTCGCCGGGACCGAGACCTACCAGGTCGCCATGCAGTTCGCGGGCAACACGGTCACGTCCGCGCCGGGACAGGAAGAGGTCTTGCCCAGCCCCGTCGCGGCAGCCGTCGAGGGCTTCCCGGTCCTCCCCCACATGGCCACCAGCAGTGCCGGCGATCCGCAGTACACGCCGGTGGAGGCCTGGACCGTCGACGCCTACGGGAACGTGACGGCCCCGAGGGACCCCCTTCGGTTGGTCGAGGCGCCGGGAGGGCCGCCGGTCACAGTGGCGGGCGCCGGGACGTCGGGTGGTGTGCACGTGGTGACTCCGCTGCCAAATGGCGGCTGGACGGTGCCGAATAACGGTACTGGGTACTCGCTGTTCGTGGCGTCCACGCAAACCGGGGTGGCCGACTTCACGCTGTCGGATACCCTGGACACCGCGAGCCCGGCTCGATCGGCGACGTTCCAGATCGACTTCGTCAACTCCACGCCCACCAGCCTGGCGGTGGACGCCCCGCCGACGGTTCCTGGCGGCACGCAGACGGTGACCGTTCGGGTTGTCGACCAGAACCTCCAGCCCGTCGTCAACGACACCGACCGGATCGCCCTGTCCATCGGCAACGCGAACGGCGCCGTCGGCGTGACCGACGCGGCCGGCACAGCCCTCGCCCGCGGCGCTGGGGAACAGTACGTCACCACGGCCGATGCCGGCGTGGCCACCTTCCATGTGTCGACGGCCGGGGCAGAGGTGCTCCACTACACGCTCACCGACCTGACCGACCCGGCGGTGGCGGGGGCGACGGCGCAGGGGTTGTTCGCCAACAGCCTCGTCGTGACCACCACCTCCCTGCCCGCAGCCACGTTGGGGGTGGCGTACAATCAGGCCCTGCAGGCCGGTGGCGGCGTGCCGCCCTACACCTGGACCCTGGCCCAGGGGCCACTACCCGCTGGATTGACGCTCGCCGGAAGCGGGCCACTCTCCGGCACGCCGGTGGCCGCCGGCACATTCCCGGTGACCGTCGCCGTGTACGACTCGGCCGGTGCGCAGGCGACCGCGTCGCTCAGCCTGCAGGTGCAGTCCGGGTCGTCCGCCGGTGGCCCCGCGCCCGGTGGCGGTACCACCGGTTCCACCGGTTCCTCCGGCTCCACCGGCTCCACCGGCTCCACCGGCTCCTCGAACTCGAACTCGAATGCGAACCAGCCCTCCATCCAGACGGGCTTCCAGGTTCTTGAGACCGTGAACACCGCCACTGGACCGCAGACCGTCGAGACATCCGGCGGGACGCTGCAACTGCTGCTGCCCGAGGGGGCGTTCCCCGGCACGGTGAGCATCGACGTGACGCAGGTCGCGGGTGCGCCGCCCGCACCCCAGGGGACCACCCTTCTCGGTCCGGTGTGGAGCTTTGACGCCGGCACCGTGGTGCTGCAGAAGCCCGCCACGGCGACATTCGCCGTCCCGCCCCTGCCCGCCGGGGTGTCGGCCGCGCAGTTGGCACTCTACACGCTGGTGAACGGTCAGTGGACCTTCGTGGAGATGACCTCCCCCGGCACCGCGCCGAATCAGGTGACCGCGAGCCTGCCGCACTTCAGCGAGTGGGCCCTGATGGCGGTCACCAAGACCTTCCCGGACGTGCCGAGCACCCAGTGGGCGTTCCGGGACGTGGAGGCGCTGGTGGCGCGGGGTATCGTCGGGGGGTATCCGAACGGGACGTTCCAGCCCGCCGCCGACGTGACGCGGGCGGAGTTCGTCAAGATGCTCGACCTGGCCCTGGGGATCCAGCCGGCGTTGCTGCCCGCGCAGCCGTTCCGGGACGTGGCGGCGAGCGCATGGTATGCCCCGTACATCGACGCGGCCTATCAGGCGCATCTGTTCCAGGGCAGCGGCGGTCTCGCCCTGCCGGACCAACCGATCACGCGTGAGGAGGCCGCGGTGATTCTGGCTCGCGCCCTGGGACCCGGGTCGGTCACCTCGGGTCCGGTCAGCCGCTTCACGGATAGCGCCTCCATCGCCTCCTGGGCCGTCGCGGCGGTCGACCTGGACGCGTCGCAGGGCCTGCTGCGCGGCTACCCTGACGGCTCGTTCCGGCCCACAGCGGATTTGGCCCGAGACGAAGCGGTCGCGGTGCTGGTCCGCCTCATCCGGATCAAGGGGGCGTAGAGCCATCTCCGGATCCGTCCCAGCACCGGCGCGGCAGGGCGGTCAAGCGCAGCCTGCCGCGCCGGTGTCTCCCGCCCGTGGCCCGGCGGCCGCGGCACGGTCGGGATGGCGCCGGGGGCCGCCGCGCCAACGCGCGGTTCCGTGCCCCGGGCGCCTGCGGGCCTGAGCCGCGGCATCCCGTCTCGGCATCCCCGGGGACCGCGGAGGTGCCGCGGCAAAGCCCGGCCGCAGCCCCGGAGCAATCGCTTGCGGGCCGGCGGCGGCCGCCACATGGGCGCGGCCGTGCCAGCGCCAACCGTAGGACAACCCTGTCCGGTTGTAGAACAGGGCGAGTCGAGGCGATGCCGGTGTACATCAAGGTCGTGCGGTTGGCGGCAGGTGGACCAGCGCAGACGCTCTGGGCGTACATGGTCCGAGATGATGAACCGCCGGATATTCTGAAGTCCAGGATGGGCCGTCGGATCCGCGAACTCCAGGAGGCAAAGGGCACGGATCTGTTGTCGAGGTCGGACCTGCTTTCCATCGTCCAGGAAACGGGCGAGGCCGCACGCCCGGCCCCAGAGTACGACCTGCAGGATCGGGAAGACGGGACTCTGGCCGTGTGCGACAGCGAGCGAGAGGTCACGCTCATGGTCCAGGCACTGCTGGATATGCTCCACAACGAAGATTCTTGTTTGGTCCAGATCGTCACGTAGCGCCCAGTGCTGCGGTGGCACGGGGGGTGGACGTACATTCCGTCGACCTTGTCGTCGATAGACTTCGAGCACCGTTGGACGCCTCCGCCGGACGGGTTCAGCATCTATTACAAGGACCGCACGCATTCGGCCGAGTCGACCCACTTGGGCGATGTCGTCCCCGATACCGCGGTCCCTCCCGGCCTGCGCGGCAAGGACCGGCATCTACCGTTCGAGTTCGTGCCGGCGGGAGACCCGGACTTGCAGATGCCGTTGACGGAGACCTTGCTGCGCTGCGGTATGCTGTCACCGCAGTTTTCGGGACAGACGTATCGCAACCTGGCATTCGGCCCCCAGCACCGACGCATCGCACTCCTGACGGACGCCAACGCCCTGGCCCACGGCGTCGTCCATTCGCTCTGCCATTCCTTTCGGGACAGAATCGCGATTCTCGCTATACCTGGTCTCGTGCGGTACCACCGGCACCGGTTCGCTGACAATTTGAATGGGATGAGCCGAGAACCAATCACAACTGCATCCGATGGCTCGCCCAACGCCAGACGTGCTGCGGAACGGCGGCGGAAAGCCCTGAGTTTTCGTTCTATGGCTGTCGGGATGTCTCGAACACAGGTCTTTGCGGAGGACCTCGGTATTGCCATCGAAGAGATCGGTGAGACCACCGGCTTCAGCATCGGCAATCTCAACCAGAGTGAACTCACAGCGGTTGAGGACCACCTCATCCTTCAGGCGCTTCAAAGCCATCAGACGCGGCTTCCTCGCGGGTTCGACCTGCGCATCGTGACGAGCGACATCGAGTTCGCCCGCTCCGTAACCCTTACGCTGGGCATTGTCCCCGTCCTGGCGCAACTGCCGGGTCTGCCGGACCGTGTCTACAGTGCCCGCTTCGACGTGTTGGGGCGGCGCATGCTCCGCGCGACGGCGGCCGGCCTGTGCTGGGAACTCACGCATCAGTTCTCAAGCCTTCAGTTGAAGGACCGCGGTGGACACCCCCTCGGTGAACTCGACCTGTACTGGCCGCATGCGTCCATCGAGGACTGGCGCAGCCAGTCGCTGTTGGTGGCGGGCTTCACCGAGCCGGAGTCGGGCGCTGCTCGGGTGACGCAAGTCGTCGAGGCCCCCGTGGCCGCGGCGGCCAGCCGGGCCGAGGGGGTACCCCCTGGCCCGGAGCCGGCGAGCATGGCTTCACTTCTCAGGGCATGTGACCTTGTCGGCAGCGCCGCTCGAAGCCTCGATGCGTTGGCGGCCGGACTCGATGTCACGCCGAAGACGGCTCGGCTCGTTGTGTTCAACGCACGAGCCGCGGGCTTTGTCTTGATTATCGAGGATCAGGTGACGGCGCAGGCCCCCCTGTTCGACCTGCTGGAGCATTGGAAGGCCTTTGACCTCGATAAGATGGAGGCGGATCTCGAACGGATCATGGCCTACCGTCGCTTTGTGGCGACGCTCGGCGAACTCGGACAGGTGGACAAACGCGTCCCACCCCCGGCGCTGGCTGACATGGGCAAGCGCCGTCACGAGGTGTACTGCACGTGGGCCGTGGCCTGTGGCGTGGCTTACGACGCGGGAGATGTGTTGCTCTATGGCGGCAAGTCACCGACGGCGGAAGATCTCTTTGGAACCCTGCGCACCGTGCTCCTGCAGCATGGTCCACCCGGCACGCCCGTACCGGTCGGACCGGTGTTGGATGCCTGCTCCAGGGCGCTGCAATGTTCGCCGTGGCGTCTGGAGGGGCTATTGGATGGAGCGCTGGCCAGTGGCGGCCCCCGGGTGGAGGGGCACCAGGCTGCGGGCCAGGGACGCTTCCGTCCCCAGCGCCTTGCTCCCGCATATGGAGCACCCCACCGGCCGACGCTGTACTATCTGGATGCCGACTTCAAAGTCAACGGTCGGCCGGTCAAGACCCTGGTCCTGCGGGAGGATGCCGCGCCATGACCGAGAGCCTGTTTGAGGATTTGATGTCCAAACTGTCACCTGGCGGAGAGGGGGGCAGCCCCTTTCGTCGTTACGGCTTGGAGGAGAATCCGTTTCCTTCGAGTTCGGTGACCCAGGACCGGGTCCTCTGGAATCAGGAGGCGATCAGGGAGGCACTCGACAAGAAGATCAGGGAGTTCGTCCTGCAGGGCCTCGGCACGGCGGGCTTTCTCGTGTCGGGTGGAAACCGGACCGGCAAGAGTACGTTGTTGAAGTACTATCACCGGCGCCTGTCGGGAGTGTTCACGGCGGGTCCACCGGGGAGTCGAATCGCGGTCGTCTATCTCGTCGCCAGCAGCCAGGGCTTTCTGGAGGACTATCGCGAGATCATGGCGCAACTGCGCACCCTGCCGCTGACAGGCGACGGCCGGGGGCTGCCCGAATCGCTCATGGATTGGCTGACCGCATTGGACGGTGCCCACGCGGGGGAGCGCATCGAGTCAGCGGGTCCCGGGGATTTGAAGCGGGCGCTCAAAAGCCTGATGGATGGCTGGGGTTCGGCGGAGAGTGACGCCAGCCGGTGTGATCGCCTCTGGACGTGGATGTCCGGCCGGCGGCTGTACAAGGAAGATCTCCGACTCCTTCAGGTGGAGGATCGCATCGAAACGTCGGGGCAGGCCATCCGCCTCCTGCGTTACCTGCTCCGTATGCTTCGACAGTCCGGCCTTCTTCGAGGCGTGATGCTCATGGTGGACGAAATCGAACACCTGTGGGCCGTATCGCCGCGAGCTCGTCATCAATCACTGCAGGATTGGCGACACCTGATCGATGAAATCGACGAAGGGTTGTTTCTCGTCATGGCCTCGGCGGAGGGCCCCGGCGCGCAGTTGCGCACGGATTACCCTGCATTGGCCCACCGGTTGGAGGGTGCCGGCGGGGCCCACGTCCTGGGTCTGGTGGCTTCGGATCGCGAGGCATGGGAGTGTGCCCGTGCGTTTCTCGACGACGCGCGCGCGCGCGCCCAGGCAGCGGGAGTCCACCCCGTCGAAGGCGCCGGTGCCTTGGTGAACGCGGACGACGTGCGGGCGGCCTTCGCCAAGGTGGCCCGCGAGGCCCGTCAGGTCCCGACGGGCATTCTGCTGGACGAATTGCACCGGATCGCCGAGGAGCGTGCCCGCGGTGTGGGATGACGGTGACTGGCTCGTCCATGGCGGGAGGGGCCGCGACCGGAGCGTGGCGTTCTGTTCTCCGTGGCAAGTTCCGTAGGTCGGCGACCCGAGGGAACGGCGTTGGGGGATAACCGGGGCCGGTTCCCTGTTCTATTGTGGTCCCTCCGGACGCCGATGGCTCGTGGGCTTCCGCCCTGCTGCCTTCCGGTCGGGACCTTCGCGTACAGGCGCACCCGAGGGATTGTCGGCTGGCGGCCGCCCTGAGCGTTACCGGAATGCCACCAACGTGGCCATGGTGTGGCCATGGTGTGGCCATGGTGCGACACTTCACCGGCCGTGCGACTTCGGCCCGGCGTCGAGATGCCGCCGCCGCGGTGCCGATGGCCACCTGTGGTGATCTCGGATGCCGCCCCCCTCTCCCGCGGGTCGCCGCGCATTCACGGTTCGCCTGCCCACCGGTCGCCCGCGCCGCGCCGCCGTCGTTGTTGCCGGCCGCCCGGGCGTTCGCGGTGTCCCGGCCCTTGGGCGGGCGCGCACCCCGGCACACCGCCGCGCACCCGCCGTGCCCCCGCCTGCGTGGAGATGGCCGTCGCACTGGCCGCCGCCGGCGCGACCGCCGCGCGGGGCATGCTCGAGGTAGGAACAAACCCACCGGGTAACTGCCCAGCACCCCGGAGAAGTCGTGGGGTTGCACGGCTGGAAGCAGGCCTGGTCGGGAACGCCGCCGACCGGGCGGATGCCGGAATGTACCACCCCCACGACGACGATCAGGCTGGGAAGGGCCGGGTCCGTCCGCGCGACGGTGCGGCCGAGCGGGTCGCCGCGCCCGTCGGCGCCCCATGCCGGCCGGTGACCCGACGTCCTTGCAGGTGTGTGCCGACGGCGGCCGCCGATGGACCGGCGCAGTAACCGCCGTGCAGCCCCAGGGCGGGGCGGCGCACGGAACTCCGCGCTGTGCTCTTGACACCCACGCCGGGCGCGCTTACCATCACCGGCGGAAAGACATCTATTCCGCCCGGTTGCACGGTATTTGAGACCCGCGGTGCGATAGCGGCCAATCGGGTCCGGCAGGGGGCTACGTCGTGAGCAGGTCTCAGCGCGCGGAGAAGCTGCAGCATGGCTTCACCGTCTGGTTCACCGGCCTCTCCGGTGCGGGCAAGTCCACCCTGAGCGCGCTCCTGGAGAAGGAGTTGCAGCGCCGCGGGCGGCGGGTGGAGGTGCTCGACGGCGACGTCGTGCGCACCAACCTCTCCAGGGGCCTGGGTTTCTCGCGCGAGGACCGGGACACCAACGTCCGGCGCATCGCCTTCGTCTGCCACCTGCTCACCCGCAACGGCGTGGCCGTCATCTCCGCCGCCATCTCACCGTATCGGGCCACGCGTGAAGAGGCCCGGGAACTGATCGGGGACTTCGTGGAGGTCTACGTCCGCTGTCCCATCCCCGAGTTGGTGCGCCGCGACGTCAAGGGCCTCTACGCCAAGGCGCTGCGGGGCGAGATCGCCCACTTCACGGGTATCTCCGATCCCTACGAGGAGCCGGAGCACCCCGACGTGGTCGTCGACAGCGGCGCCGAGACCGTGGATCGCTCCCTCGAACGCATCCTGCGGCACCTGGAGCTCCGCGGGTACATCCCCCTTCAGTCAGAGGAGGCCGACACGGCCGACGCCGACTGAAGCGGGATGTCTGCCGGCGGTCCACCCCCGGGCGGGCCCCTGCCGCGGTAGGTGACCGAACCCGGGGGAGTCCGCCGCAACCTTCCACGGTTGCCGTCCGTCGGGGCGCCGTTCTCTCCGGCTCCCTCTCCCTGTCTCCCGCTCCGGTCTCCGGTGCCAGGACGGTATCTGGGGCGTGTCCCGGCGTCCCAGCGCCGCAGAGCCCCGAGCCCGTCAGCACACATGGAGCGTGAAGCGCATGTCCGATGACACCCGCACCGTCCCGACCGCCGAGCGAGCGGGTGCCGCCGCTGCCCGCCCGGCCGCGGCCGCGCGCGCGCAGGCCGCCCCGCCCCCGACCCGCGAGGACGTCCTCCGCCGCAACGCCATCGAGCGGTTGAAGGAGGAACTCCACCCGCTGGAGATCCGCCACCAGTTCGACCGGCTGATCGGCGCCGGATACGAGGCCATCCCGGAGGAGGACATCGTCCGCCTGCAGTGGTACGGCCTCTACCACGACAAGCCGAAGGTCGGCACCTTCATGATGCGCGTGAAGATCGCCTCGGGCATCCTCACCCCGCAGAAACTGCGCGTCATCGGTCACCTCAGCCGGCGCTACGGCCGCAGCGAGGGCGAACTGACGACGCGGCAGAACGTCCAGTTGCACTGGATCACCCTGCCCGATCTCCCCGCGGTGTTCCAGACCCTGGAGTCCGCGGGCTTCAACATGGCCGGGGGCTGCGGCGACACCGTGCGCAACATCACCGGTTGCCCCGTCTCGGGCATCGACGACGCCGAACTCTTCGACACGACCCCCTTCGTCGAGGCGGCCGCCGGCTACTTCTACGGCAACCGCGCCTACAGCAACCTCCCGCGGAAGCACAAGATCACGATCAGTGCCTGCCCACACCAGTGCAACGCCCCGGAGATCAACTGCATCTCGCTGATCGGCGCCCAGAACGCCGCGGGCGAGTATGGCTTCGGCCTGCGGGTGGGCGGCGGTCTCTCCACCTTCCCGCGCATCAGCCGCGACCTGGGCGTCTGGGTGAAGGCCGACATCCCCGAGGTGCTGGAGGTCCTGCGCGCGGTCATCGACGTCTGGTCGGGCGACAACAAGTACCGCATGAGCCGCGCCAAGGCCCGCCTCAAGTTCGCCATGGAGGACCACGGGCCCGAGGTCTACCGCCAGAAGGTGGAGGCCATCCTCGGCCGGGGCCTGCCGGACTTCCCGGCGCCGGTGGCCGCGCCGGGGCCGAACTACCACCTGGGCATCCACCCCCAGACCCGACACGGCTTCTACTACGTCGGCTTCCCCGTGTTCCTGGGCATCATCCGGGGGGAGCAGATGGAACAGATCGCCGATCTGGCCGAGTCCTTCGGCGGCGGTATCCGCCTCACGCGGCAGCAGAACTTCATCCTGACCGGCGTCCCGGAGGCGTCCGTGGCCGATGTCGTGGCGCGCGTCGGGCGGATCGGTTTCCCGCTGGAGGTCAACGGGCTGCGCGGCTCGGCCATCGGCTGCACGGGGAGCCCGCTCTGCAACTACGCGGTCGGCGAGACCAAGACCAAGCTACGCGGCATCGTCGAGCATCTGGAGACCGCCTTCGGCGAGCAGGTCGCATCGCTCCGCCTCAACCTGGATGGCTGCCCGCACGCCTGCGCGCAGCACTTCATCGGCGACATCGGCATGCAGGGCACCACGATGCGCGGCGACGGCAGCGAGAAGATCGAGGCCTACGACATCTTCCTGCGGGGAGGCCAGGGGGCCGAGGCCAACGTCGGCCGGCCGGTCATCCGCCGCGTGCCCAAGGACATCGTCACCGGCTACGTGGAGCGGCTGATCGCCGCCTACCTGGGGGAGCGGGGCGAGGGCGAGACGTACCGGCAGTACTTCGAGCGCAAGACCGACGCGGAGTTGAACGCGATCGCCCAGGGGGCCGGCGCGGCGGGCTGAGCGGGGGATGCACCCGGCCGGCGGGCATCCGGGGGATGGCCCGAGAGCAGAGAGGCCATGGGGTCATGTCAGCCGCGACACCTGTCGCGGCCATATGCCAGGGGGTTGGGCGCGCATGGCGGAGGCTGTGAGCAGGCTGCAGGCGCACCGCGTGCTCCTGGACGACTACGAGGTCGGCGAACTGGCGGTGGAGTTCGACGACCGGCCGGCCGAGGACGTCGTGGCCTGGGCCCTGGAGAAGTTCGGCGACCGGATCGCCGTGTGCAGTTCGCTGCAGGCCGAGAGCCTCGTGCTCCTGGACATGGCCTGGCGTATCGACCCGAAGATCCAGGTCTTCACCGTCGATACGGGGCGGATGCCGCAGGAGACCTATGAACTGATCGACCGGGTCCGGGACCGCTACGGCATCCCCTTCGAGGTCGTCTTCCCCGAGGCCGCCGAGGTGGAGCGCATGACGAGCCGGCATGGCGTCAACCTCTTCTACCAGAGCGTCGCCAAGCGCCTGCTCTGCTGCGAGGTGCGCAAGGTCGAGCCGCTCAAGCGCAAGCTGGGGGATCTGGACGCGTGGATCACCGGGCTGCGGCGCGAGCACTGGCCCACGCGCAGCAACATCAGAAAGATCGACGTCGACCACGACCACGACGGGATCTGCAAGCTGAACCCGCTGGCGGACTGGATCCACGACGACGTCTGGAACTACATCAAGCTCAATGACGTACCCTACCACCAGCTCTATGACCAGGGCTACACGTCGATCTCCTGCGCCTGCTGCACCCGGCCGACGACCAAGGGGGAGGACCCGCGCGCCGGCCGCTGGTGGTGGGAGCAGGGGGCGCCCAAGGAGTGCGGGATGCACTGCTCGCTGGAGACCGGCGGCTTCGAGCACGAGTTGGAGGCCCTGCTGGATGACGTGATCCGGGGGAAGGCCGAGGGGAAGGAGGGGTAGGCCAAGAACTCCTCAGCAGCCCCGCCTCGGGGGTGCTGAGGAGTTAGGGACTGTCAAGAAATAACTTAGTCGTGAATCACGGCCTTATGCTGCCATTCGGTGTGCGACTGGTCGCGCAAGATCGGATGCTATGCACTTTCGCTGGGAACCGCCGAGCGACCAAGACACACCGTCTACGGTTTCGCGTTGGCCCCGGCCACACTTGGCGTAGCGTGCGGGTAGAGCGTGTAGTGATCCGCCTGGATGAACATGCGCTCCCTGACAAAACGGGGGGGCCAGCGCGACGCCGTCGCGGATCACCCCCACGCTACGGTACAAGCCCGCCCCCACATTGTCAACCGCCCCTACTTTGATCGGTGACAGTCCCTTACTGTTCGGCCACCTGGGGCAGCCGTCGCACCCCTTGCCGCCGTGCCGTCACGGGTGGGCATGCCGCGCTGACCGGCACCGGGGCGGGCCTGCCAGCGCCCCGCGCATCAACGAGCCGCCGGCCAAGCCTCTGCTCTGACAGCGGTACGGTCTGTTCGCGCAGACGGTCACCCGTCGGCGGCGTTCCCGACCGGGCCCGCTCCAGCCGTACCACTCCAACGCGTAACTGCTGTGCACCCCGGAGGACGTCGGGGGGTTGCACGGCTCGCAGCAGGCCCGGAACGCCGTCGGAGGTCGGATCCAGGAATGCACTGCGCCCACGACATCGATCAGGCTGGGAGCCTGTGTGCGTGACGATGCGGCCAAGCGGGTCTCCGCGCCCGTCCGTGCCCCACACCGACCGGTGGCCGAACGTCTGGGCAGGTGGGTGCCGACGGCTGCCGCGGACGGACCGGAGAAGTGACTGCTCAGCACCCCCAGGGCGGGGCTGCTGAGCAGTCACCCCTCGGATCAGGCCCGCGCCCGATGTGCGGCCCATTCCGCCGCCACGCGCGCCATCCGTCGTGTCCACTCGACGGGGTCGTGGCCGGCGATCCCCGCCCACATCCGGGCGCAGACCCTGGCGAACACCGCCAACCCCTGCACGGGTGCCGCCTGCCACGCAGGAATCCCATGCACGACCGCTTCCGCCGAGTCCGCGTTGTGCCCGTTCGCCATGAGATGCAGGATCAGGCAGGCCGGATCGATCCAACCGGCCCCTCGGGTCGGCCAGGCCCAGTCGACGAGCAGGGCGCGCCCGCCACTCATCATCACGTTCTGCGGGTTGTAGTCGGTGTGCAGGAGGCGGTCACCCGTCAGCCACTGCAGTTCCTGGGGCGCGTCCACGTACGTCCGCCACCGATGCGTGGCGACCTTCACCGGTAGAGCCGGGCAGGAGATCTCCCCAAGCGTCGCCGTCGTCCGCGCGACCCGCGCAAGGTCTGGCGAGCCCGGCCGGTAGTCGGCGTGGCGCCCGTCCACGGCGGCGAAACCCAACACATCCCACTCGCCCTGGACCCGCCAGAGCAGATGCGGCGACAGGTGCGCCACGTGGGGATGGATCATCGCCTCCATCTCCTGGGTCCACCGCCGAGGGTGGTCGCGGTGGAGCCCCTTGACGAACACCGCACCGACCTCGGCGGTGAGTATCGCCGCCACCGCCGAGTTCAGCCCGGCGGACACCGTTTGGGCCGACCACACCCGGCCCGTATGCGCCTCCACGGCCTGTCTGGTGTCCTCGGGCAGGTCTTCCCAGTGGATGCGCGCCGGCATCGCCACTCGCCCCCCGTTGTCGCGGTGAAGGGCATTCCGCAGTCGTTGCCCAGCGATGTGCGGTCGCCGACGGCCCGCCCGAGGGTCCAGCGGCGGGAATCGCCGCCGTCAGGGCCTTCCCGATGCGGCGTCGGTCCGAAACGGGGATCCCAACGTGATCCGTCAGGCCCGGGACCCCGAAGGCTCCCGCCGGCGAGGCGCGCCTCCTTGGGAAGGGGGGATGTCCTTGAATACTGTGATCAGGGCTGCTGGCACCGCGCACCGCAGGTGGGATTGCGGGCTCAAATCACACCCCCGGACGTGGCAGGTGAACGCGCCATCCGTCGGGCACCGATGCACAACCGCGCTGCACTTCCGTGTGATCACGCCGTGGGAACGCCCATGCCGGCGGGTGGGCGGGTGGGCAGGGGGACAGGCGCGGCAACTGCTCAGCAGGGGGTGCTGAGCGGTCGCCGCCTCCTACGCCCGTCCGGGCACGCCGGGCACGGTGACGCGCAGCCGGTAGACCGAGGTGGAGGCGGTGACGAACAGGGTGCGGCGGTCGTCCTCCGCGAAGGCGACGTTGGCGGTGACCTCTGGAAAGCGCACGTGCGCCAGGGGGCGGGCATCAGGCGCGAACACCCAGAGGCCCCCGGGGCCCGTGCACCAGATGCGGCCCTCGGCGTCGGCGCGCATCCCATCCGGATTGCCGTCCCCCATCGAGCGGTCGAAGGTGTGGACGAGGCGCCCGCCGCCGCATCCGCCGTCGAGCGCGACGTCGAAGGCGTGTAGCCGCCCGCCCTCGCTGTCGCCGACATAGAGCACGCGCTCGTCCGGGGAGAGGACCAGGCCGTTGGGCTGTACCGGGCCGTCGCCGGCCGGCAGCGGCTCCGGGGGTGCCAGCGGAACACCGGGCTGCGGCACGGCGGGCAACCCCGCGGCGATCGCGGCCGGTAGGCGATAGATGCGGCGCCTCTCCTGCTCTTCGTGGGCCGGCGCATCCTTACCGAAGTCGTCGCGCAACCCGTATGTCGGGTCTGTGAAGTACACCGTGCCGTCGCTGCGCACCACCACGTCGTTGGGGCTGTTCAGGCGCCGGCCCGCGTGCCGCGCGGCGAGCACCACGGGCTCCTCGCCGTATGCCTGTCCACCCCGAAGGTCGGTGCGGGTCAGCCGCCGCCGGTGATGCTCGCAGGTGAGCAGGCGCCCCTCGCGGTCCAGGGTCATGCCGTTGCTGTGGCCGCTGGGGCGGCGCCAGACCTGGGCCTGCACGTCCCCGGGCCGCCAGCGGTAGACGGTGTCGGCGGGGATGTCGGAGAACAGCAGGCCCGCGCCGCCGGGCAGGTGCGGCACCCATACCGGGCCCTCGGTGAAGATGAAGCCCGTGGCGACGCGCTCCACGCGCGGGCCGTCAGCCTCCCAATCGGCGAAGAATCCCCGGGCGGACGGCTCCCACAGCGTGGCCTGCATGATGCGCACCCCCGCCACGCGAGTTCGCGCCGTGGCGGCGGGTAGCCTGCTGAAGGAAGTCTTCCGGGATGCTACCGCCTCTGCGGCCCGGCTGCACCGCGCCCCATTCCGACCGACTTTTGACGCTACAGGGCCCGGCCTTACCCCAGCACCGCTTACTTTGGCGTTGCCGAGCAGTCGCTGCGAAAGGCGACGGTTGGCGACAGGGGGCTCGATGGGTTCAGCGGCAACGCCTTTGGGCCGATGATGGCGACCTTCCACCGCGCCGCCGGAGACCGCCGTGGCGCCCTATCTAAGCGGCATTGGGCCTTACCCCAGCACCGAAGGGCAGGTGCCCGCGGCGCACGGCGTGAGGCTGACGCTGGCTCGCCGCGGCGCGTTCGAGCCTTTGCGCGCAGTGGCGCTCGGTGCGCATGGGGTTGACAGCCCTGTACACCGTGTTGTTCCTCGCCCCGGGCGCGAATGGCGGCCGCGCCGCGCGGCGGGATGGGGCGTGGGCGGTCCGGATGCCGCCGCTCGGCGCACCATGCCCGCACGCGCGCGGCCCTCGACGAGGCACGGATCCCCGCATGAAAGTTTCGCGGACCGGCGAGGGCGGCGCGCTACGCCGTCACCCGGTCGGACGGCGGGGCACCCCCGGACGTTGGCGCCGTCCGCCTGCCAGCGGGGTATCCCACCGATCTTGCCCGCCACCCGGGATCGCAGGGCGAAGACCTCCATGCCCGCGGACGGGCGCCAGACGGGATCGGACCCGACCACCGCCGCCTACGCTCCTCCCAGAACTTTCAGTAGAAGTTGTGCTCGGTGCTCATCGCTGACCGCCCCCCCCCAGCAGTCCACAAGGCGCGCGTGCGCTTCCATCGAGATCTGAATTGGCACGGCGAGTTCCTCCTGCCGCTCATCATCTGGGTTCGTTGCACCACTTTGGGACCCCACCGCTCGGAGAACCGCCCCACTCACAACATCGAGATCGAGCGATCCGAGGACCCTCTGCAGGGCCCGGGCTGTTTGGCCCGCCACCCAAAGGACGACCGTGGTGTTGTCAACGGGCTCGCTCTGGACGCGGAAGTAGTAGAGGTTCGGATCGGAGGTGGGAGGCACATCGAAGTACGGTTGTATCTTGATCCCTGCGCTTGTCGTCACGGAATACCGCTTACGCTGGCTTTGCTTCTCGAATATCCACAGACTTCTGCTGCCTTTTCTCGCGCCTCGTGCCGGTGTCTCATTCCACTCGGCGTAGTATTCGTTCGGGTCCGGTATGATCATTGACTCTTCAAAGTATAGGAACTCCGAAAGCCCACTCTCCCAGATCAACCAGCCCGTGCGCATAGCGGGATCCACGCCGGGGGCTTTCTCGCGTACGCTTTCCGTGCGCTCTTGAATGAGCTCCGCGTATTGGCTAAAGACACTCCACATGACGTCGTCGGCGCACGCCGACCCATCATCGATGCGGATTGACCGCGTGGCAGCGGGATGCATGAGCGTTGTGCCACACACCACCTTTATGGAATGACCATTCAAGTTTGCAATGCGCAACAGTTTCATCTCAAGGCCCAGGCCGTTCTCATTCACGTCGACATGCAAGTTGCTCCACCCTGGGTCAGAGAGGCCCTTGGCGGCGCAATAGACCTTCGTCCAGTCTCCTTCTTCGAGCTTCCTCCCCATCATAGCCGCAACCTGCGTCGCCAAGAGCCGCTTTGCCCGTCCGTACTCCGTCGGGGAGAATGCTTGGAGTGCACTCATCGACGGCGGTCAGCCTCCAAAGATGTGCCCTCGACAAGCTCCGCCGCTGTCATTCTGAAGGAGGAGAAGTCCGGGATCGGCGCCCGATCGACCAGTTGGTCCGCCAGGAACTCGCTGTACAGCATCCGGTAATCGACTTCCTCAGCCCTATTCACATGGAGATAGGGCAACTTAGGAATCGCGCCTGCTCGTCGGGCCAGAAACGCCTCCACTGCTCGCGCCAGATCATCGCCCCCACAATGCGCGTGCGAATCGCCTTCCAAGGCGCCTTGCATCTTTCGGCAATGGAGCAGCAAGTCGCACCCCGCAGTGTTATCGCTGACAAATTGTTTAAAGGTACCGTGTTGCTTATCGAAGATGTCCACGCGGTCCAAGGAGAAGCCCGAGTTGAGGACGGCGTCCCTGAGGCTCTGCCACACTTCCTGAGACGAGTTCATGAACACGAGCACCATCCAGGCACCTGGCCTCAATACCCGATGGCATTCCCTGAGGCTCTTCGTCATCAACTGCCCATATCTGAAGACATCCTTGTGCTGATGGTGATTGACGATGGCCTCTTCTGTAGTATCTGTGAATACACCGAACCACGACTCCCAAAGTATATTCATCTCGCTGTAGTTGATATTGGCGCCGAAAGGTGGGTCTGTAAAGACAAGATCGACCGAAGCGTCCGGGAGGTAGCCCATGTCGGTCGCCGAGCCCGTGTGCACTACGGCACGTCCAGAGTACGATGCCGCCGTACTGGCCAGATGGTCTTGAATGGTCCTGACCTTGCGCTCGAACGTGAGAAAGACGTTTGCTTCGTTGAATACGTACGGAACGTTGAAATTGGCAGTGTTGCCGCTTCCGCCCCAGAATCTGAACTCTGACAAGCGCGTGACGCGCTGGTAAAGGGATGTGAAAGCGAAGGCCAGAAAACCAGCAATCTCGTCGGTCGATAGGTGGTGGATGGCGGACCAAAGCTGGCTCATGGCGGAGAGATTGCGTGGTGTGTAGAAGCGGTCCACGGATGTTAGGCCGTGTCTCTTGGGTTGGCAGAGATTTACTCCATCCGGTAAGGGTGTACGTGGGTAGAATCCCTCGGCTAGCGGCGGCTCCGTCTCGATACGGTGAAGGCGGCTCAGGTCTTCATCGGTCAGCGCATGTTCGACCTGACGGGGGGAGCAGCACTTGTACCCAAGGAGGACCGGTTCGGCGGTGGTCCGTTGCAGGCGCCTCTTTTTTAACATGATGGAGCAGTGGGGACAGGCGAACTCGGAGAGGATTTTGTGCTCCTTGACTGTGTTTCCATATTTACGGCAGTGGTCCCACAGCAGAAACTCGTGACGGCACGCGGTACATCGCACTCGATAGGACCATACTGTGTACAGGATTTCGGTGTCTTGCCCACAGGTTCGGCATCGGGTCGTATACAACTCGTGGCGAATGCCTGCTAGACGATCGCAGACAGCCCTGACGGCTGCCGCGAACAGGGATGGGTCGAACGATTTGGTGAAGCGATCCGCGATAAAGCTGGCCGCCGGGGACAACTCGTTGAGCACAACGTCGTGCCCTAAGACACGCGCAGCAACGCCCGTCATCCCACTTCCGGCAAAGGGGTCCAGGATCAGGCCACCGGCGGGGAGATACTGCTTCAGGATCTCCGCAATGCCCTGTGGCGGAACCTTTGTGTGATAGGTGTGCGCATCATAAGTGTATGTATTCTTGCCTGCAGAGACCCCTTGGTTGGGCGCCACGTGCCGGGGCTTCGCCGGTGTGCCGTGCTCGGCCAATACGTCTTTCAGAACAACATGGCCGTTGCTCCAAAAGCCATCGGGTGCAGAGAGGCGGAAGAGAAGCGGTGCCTTGGGGTGTGGGTCGAATGTGACACCCGTGTCTTGCGCAGCCTTCTCACCATTATGGCGGCGTCGAATGCCACGAGCGGCGAAGGCGGATTGCGGAAGGTTCAGTGGCGGAGGGTTCGGACCGTTGTCCTCAATGGCACGCGCCAGAATTGTCGCCAGTTGCGCGCGCATGACTGTGTCGGGCTCGATGTCGCCACGCGTCCAGCGGACAACCGTCACCAATGAGGTGCCAAGGAGTTGGGCCAACCCGTTGGGCGTCAGCGCCGCACGTAGCAGCACGGCACGCACGAGGTTAGAGCCGGTTTCGGCAGCGAGGTCTATGTGCAAGGGCGGCTCACTTCGAATAGCAAGGAACGGCTTCTGGACCCACCGGGCCGGTCGCCCTGTGGCTTCTGTGCTGGCCAAGCCGAACCCTCCAAAGCTAACATCAAATACACGTTGGCGCTGTGGGCTCCATCTCCTCGCGGTTGCGAAAGATAAGGAGCCGCGGCGAAGTAACTTTCCTCTCGAGGACTCGGGCGGATAGCGTTGTTCCAGTCGTTTCCCGCGCCGGGTCCTTTTCCGCGGCCAGCACCCAAGCGCCGGAGCGCCTCTCTAGCAAACATATGTTCCACGTCACCAGTCTACCATGCCGCCGTCGAGAGCGGCAGATGTTTGCTCGCGAATGGTTGGGGGTCAGCCTTAAGCTGCTGCGTACCCGTGGACCGCCGCACCGGCCAAGCGGCCACGTCGGTGTTTGGTGGCGATCTCGCAGGGGCTGGAGATCAGCAGGGTGTGCGCTTGGTCTTCGACGGCCTGCCGCGCCTGCTCCGACAGGCGATCCGGCTCGGTCAGCGACCAGAGCAATGCCTGCGCGTCAAGCACGTAGGTCATTCCCAACGCGCGATCTCCTCTTCCGGCAAGGGGGCAAAGAACGCAACGGGCAGCCGACCATTCACCGATCCGAGGTCGCGCTTGCGAACCGGTTCCATAGGAGTCAGGACCCCACGGCTAAAGCCAGGGGCTTGCGGCTGCAGGATCGCGCCGCGATAGGCCGCCTGACTGCGGCCCGCCGACCCGACATGTAGCCAGATCGGCAAGGGAGGTTGCGCTTGTGTCCGAAACCGTTTACCGGCAAGCC
>Ga0080006_1195404_pt1 | contig 46040 bp, 42 predicted proteins | sample RS3BMetagenome_FD_69209 | JGI IMG/M metagenome (GOLD analysis project Ga0080006, IMG submission 69209) | Ferric oxide microbial mat and aquatic microbial communities from Rainbow Spring, Yellowstone National Park, USA - RS3B (SPADES... ... | reverse complement strand
CAACGCATCAAGGCTGGAGCGCCATACACACCTCCATAGACAACGATTTTTCTGGGCAAATGGTCAAACATTGCGGTGTTCCATGCTTCGATACTACTGAGTATATCTAGCTCCTGCAATAGTTTCTTTTGCAGGAGGCTCGGAAGCCTCGCGCGACGGGATGCAACCCAACGTGCGACGTGGCGGCCGAATCGCATCGGCAGCGAAAAACCCGTAGGAGCACGCGCTGGGCCTTCTGGGAACTTTTATGGAAATATGCTGAGGCCGCTATCCAAACCACAAGCAAGATAATTTTCTAAGGAGCATGATCGTTGGTTCCCATGCCGCAGATGCATGGCTCTGAGCTCATGTCAGCGATCAAGGCAAAGCGACTGCTCTAGAATGGGGTTGCTGGTGCGCACCAGTTCGTAGATCCGCGTTACGCCTCAAAGCGTCGCCAATACATCATCAAGGAGGCTTTCGTTCTCTCTGTATCGCATACCGGATCCTGCTAAACATTCCAGAAACAAAGTCGCGGCTGTTCGCCCGTGGCACATACGTTGGTCGCGCACCGAGTCTCGCGTCCCGATCGCTTCAGGTGCCTCTGCACGGAACAGAGGCACCAAACCGGAGCCGAGCACGCAGATACGCGTGGAACATGACTTCGATCGAAGGTCGCTCCAGATGCAACCCTGCCGTTCGAACGGATGCTCCGAGTCCACCGCACTATTGGGAGTGTTGCGAAACTCCATCCAAGAGGCGCTTGTTTTCCACAGCAGTCGCACCTGGTCCAAAGACGGTCATAGGTTCTGTAGAGCACCGCAACCGATACTCGTGTTCGTATGCCGTAGAATGCTCTGATTTGAGACGACTGAACACAAAGTCTCTGTTCGGCAGAGCATGACGTTGCAGTGCACCACTGGAGCGCGCTATCCAAGATCACGCATATCGCGCGACGTGCGAGCAGCACAGCCGCGTGATCGCTCACGGTTTAGCACAGCATCGCCGAGATTTCTGCGAATCTAATGCGATAGGAATCCGAACCTCGAGCCGACGCCCCCAGTGGTACTACAATGCCGTTCTGTCTCCGTCCTATGACCGCAGTGGCGCCACAGGCGCTATGGCGAACGCCCGTGGCTGGCACGTTGCGCACGACTGTTGAACGTGAGGAACGTCCGGTATCTTCGACTGGAACTGCAAGGAATAGAACTTGAAGCTAGCGTGCAGAATGAAGGATGCTTCTCCAAATGCTGCTACCAAGTGAGCAGTCTGGGATCCATGGTCCATGGAAACGTCTTGTAGAGCAGGAAAGATGCAATCCGAAAGAAGGAGCGCACATCTCGGGAGCGCTCCCAAGGCGCCTCATGAAAATTGGCGCCAAAAACACCCTCAATTAGGTATCAGCACATCCCCCGCTTTGTCCACAAGTCTTAGCGACACCCGGCGTTGCCCAAGCTCGCGATTCGGTCAGACGGTTGCATGACACTCGAACTCGGTTTCGGGCCCAGTAGTGTATAGTTTGTCACTAGTCTTGGGTTATCGGGAAACGCCTGGAGAACGCTTAAGGAATCAATAGGGCAAGAAACTGGCCGTCGTAGACCAAGAACGTGTGTGTGTGTGTTGAGCGACTTCTTTACACGGCCTGTTGGTTCCGCGCGTGACTTCGTTGGGGCTGGAGCGCTCTTCATCTCGGCGCCTGCACGCACCGATAACGCATCGCTTTAGGCAACTGTTCGCTGCGGCCAGCGAGGAGCCTCGCTGCTCGTTGGTCGCTAGCTGTGGTCGGTAGAGCGCTCCGAGTCCCTGTGACGCGCGTCAAACAGAGCAGCTGCGGACACGGGGCGGACTGCTGCGCGCGTCTTATTTCTCTGGTGCTTACCGCTCACCAAACAAACACGGGTTCGAGGCTGTTTCCAGTTTCTGGGGGAAACTCGTGACCAAAGTTCTCGTTACTGCTGCGGTGACGGCGACGCGTGCCCGTTTGGCTGCTCTGTGCCAGACTGCCGCATGCGGCGCTGGGTGGCCTTGAAAACAGGACTTGCTCGAGGCCACTGTATCAATCCAGAATCAAGAGGATAGTGGAACGTGTCCGCTCTGATCCGTCAGAACACAGAGACTGGGGATTCTCTCCTCCTGTTGACCTTCGTTCGTCCACGAGCTTGGCAAGTGCAAAAGGCTTCGGACACACTTTCGAAATCGCGTTTCCAGATCGAGGGCGTGCTGACAACGCACGAGCGCCACTTCCAGCAATAGAGCCTGGCTCCTCGCACCTGATCGCGCATGGAGCCGGCGCCGGGCCCTCAAGTCGTCACCACTCCAGCGGTCCGAGTGACAGCACCGCCCCCGACTTTCGGTCGATTCCAAACGAAGAAGAAGAGAAAGCGAGCTTTGGCGCGACCGAATGATGCTCGAGCCGGTTTCGCACAGCGACGTCGTCGCGGTGAGCATCGAACTGGCTTGTGGGCGGGCCGCTCCAGGTGGAGTCACCCGCTTCGGCAAGCTACATGCGTTGATGACTCGTTTGCGGATCCAGAACGGGCCACACTCACTGCGGAGGATGTCGCCGATTGTCCCTGGCAACCCGATGGACAACAAGTTCCATTGGATCCACCGGTTTGCCGCGAACATAACCAACCGTGCATACGGCGTGTCTCGCGGGGCTACGGCGGCCGGATCCAACGAGCGTACTACGTTTGTGGGCAGCGTCCTCGCTGCTCGTTCTTTCTATGGGAACACGTCCATCGACTCCAGTGTCAAGCGGCAACCAGCTGGTTACTCGAGTCCGCCCCGCAGCCTTCATGTGATATATCGATGCTGCGACAGTGCGAGCGCGCACCAGCCCTCTATCAAGTCTCTGAATCTTCCGATTTTCGGAGTCCGGTCCCAGAGCTCATGCCTGGACTCGAGCTGCGGAGCGAGCAGTCCGAGGCTCTGCAACACCTGCTCCGCGGCGAGTCCGTACTCTTGGGTATACGGCCTGGAAGCCGTAGGTCCATGATTTACGAGCTCTACGCTGCGATCACCAGCGGAACTGTACTGGTGTGCGAGCCCTTTCGATCACTTATCCGCGAGGCACTCGAAAACTTGCCGTCCCAGTTGCCTGCCGCTGAGATCACCAACAATGGCTTCAAGACCGCATGCGGCTTCCAGTCTCTAGAGGCAACGCAAATAGGTGCGTACAAAGTGCTCTTCTGCACGCCGGAACGCCTCTGCCAGCCCCAGGTGCAGTCGTTTGTTGAGCATCTGCATCCGAGCGCGGTCGTGCTTGACGAAGCGCACCTGCTGCTCCCGTGGAGCGCCATGTTCAGGCCGTCCTATTGGCAGATCCAACCGCTGCTGAAACAACATCTCGCCGCCGATACTGGATGCGTCCTGCTCGCACAGACCGCAACGCCAACACCAGCAGTACGAGCCTGCCTTGGCACCCTCGTATCCGGAGCATTGGTTGAGGCGCTACCTCCAAAGAGCGACTTGGTGCCTTCGAAGCTGCACTTTAGCTTTTCGACACCCGTTGATCGATACCGCACGCTCGTTCGAATGCTCAGCAAAGACGAACAGTGGACAGGTCCTGTGCTCATCTACGTTTCGCGACAGCGCGATGCAGATGCACTTGCAGCCTGGCTCCAAAACCACCTGATAGACGCCCGCAGCTATCACGCGGGACTCAACCCCGAACAGCGCCGCAAAGTTGAAGAAGCATTTCGCCAGCATCATTGTCGCGTGGTTGTTGCCACCAGCTCGTCCGCATTGCGAACGCTCGCACCCGCCGGTTGCTGCACAGTCCACTGGAGCATTCCGAGCAGCATCGAGGACCTTTTGCAGCAGACAAGTTGTGCTGGCAAAGACCGCTCGAGCGCCTTCAGTCACCTGTTCTACGATGCAGCCGATACAGAGCGTTTGCGCGCGCTCGCTCTCGCCGAGCAGGTAGAGCCGGCCCTGATTCGCAAACTTGTACGCAGTCTCGTTGCGAGCGTCGTTGTTACCTCGGAATCCTCTCATCCTGGCAATGAGGGCGCTGCGGAGCGCTTTACGCTCCTCGACCTCGCTACACTACAGAATACCTTGGACATTCCAGCAACGATCCTGGAACAACTCATCATTCGATTCACTGTCATTGCCGGGGAGGCGTTTTCCACGGTAGGCGCAGCGCCGTGGAGAGCACGCCAACGCGTGCCCACAACGCTACGCATCACATTGCATCAAGCTGTATCCTGTTTGCCAGAGGATATTCGGAGCTTCTGCCAGGAGCTGGTGCGCCTTTCCGCAGCCGAGGCTCCGCATCGCTTGCGCCACCCGAGCATCTGTAACGTTCGTCTCGACGCTGTCTCACAGGCGCTCTCTATGTCGCCCTTTGAGGTGCTCGACCGCTGCAGCCGTCTACAGTACCAAGGCATCATCACGATGCAAACAATTGGCGAATGTATCGTGGTATGTCATTCTGGTCAGCCGCCGCCGCCGCTTGCCACGCAAGTCCGAGCCTGGACGGATGCGCTGGTGGCGGAGCGCCTCGCGCACCAGCGCGCGTTCCTCGAACGTCTCGAACAGATGGAACTTCTAGCGCGCGCCATGCTGCAACTTGGACGAACTGAGGCTTGTTCTAGCCAGATAGAAGCGCATTTTCGCGAATGGGTGGATCACTACTTTCGCACTGGGCAGCTGCCGCCCGCCTGCGTTGCCATCTCATCGCCTCGTACTCCAGTGTCTGCGCATACCGGTCTGGCCAACGACCACGCACTCTTGATGGCCGACATTCGCGCCCTACTGCATTCGCTATATCGAAGTGGACAGGAAATGCACGCGGAACAGGACCTAAGCACACCACCGCGCATTCCCTGCACCGCCCTGCAGATCACGCGTATACTGCAGGGCATAGGGAGTCCGGGTTTCCCGGCGACGCGCTGGAAAGCCTTTCCTTTCTGGGGGAAATATGTGCATGCATCTTTTGCATACATCCAGGAAACCGTCGAACACGTTCTTCAGCGCCTACTCTCCCAGGAAGACGCGTTTACCCCTGCCAACCGCGCGGAAGCTGATCCTCCGTAAACAAGAGACGCTGCGCACCGCTCTCCTCAATGCATACCATTCGTAGGACGCCACCAGAGCTGCCATCTCTTGCCATGGCAAGCGATGCTGCCTGCTGGCAGAATGCAATGCATGCCTCCCGATTCATCCCTTTACGATAGGACGCATCGCAGTATCCGTAGATGTAGGTGCTCCCGCTACCCCCGATTGAGAACGGCTGGCGGACCAGCGTTCCCCCCAGCGTGATCGAGTATACCTGTCCACCGTTGAGGGGGTCCCAGCCAGCGCAAATCACACCAGCAGTTAAACGGCTCTTATTCTGGTAGATCAGTTCACGGAAGAGTGCTGCTGCCGTTCGTACGGTGGCCGGGCGCTGCGTCTCCAAGGCGAGCGCGGTGACGTACCGCCGCACCGTGTCCGCGAGCATCTGCGTATCAGCTGCAGAGCCTGAACGAGCACAGTAGATGTACGGCGGTGCAACGGCAGTGATTTTATCGGAGACACGGTTCGCTACGTAGGTACCGGTGGAGGTTCGAGAGTCAGCGGCCAGCACCACCCCGCCGTCGTACTCCACAGCCATGATAGTCGTCCCAAGCTGCGGATCTTGCGTTGGATTATACCAGTCCGGCGTCCATACGTCGCAGTTGTGCATGAGCAGGTGTTTCGTAAACGACATGGCACTGGCGATACCTTCGAACGGATCAGAAGCCGCAGCCGCCGCGTAGAGCAATTCCAGGGATGCGGGGGTGGATGTTTCCAGGCCGCCGCGGCCGCTGCTGCTGAATCCACGAGCAGGGGGGATCGTCGCCTCATGCGACCTGCTCATCGATAGATCGTCCAGATGAACCGGAGATCATCGCTGGCGCTATCATGGATGACATATAGCGAGAGCGTCCATCATTCTAAACATTAGCTCTAGGTTTTATGAGCCGTGCACCATACTTCCCTTTCAAGTTCAGGGTCATTTCGCAGGGTCCACTGGGTGAAGCGCCTGTCATCAGCGGCTTCCGGAGCGCCCGGGAACCCCGGTGCCGCCGTCGCACGTTCCGCGGAGCAGCTTCGTTGCAACCTCATGGGGATCAGCTTTCTAACGGGCACTCCTACTGCGGTGTAACATTCGGAAACTCTGGACGTAAGCTCTCGAATAGCACGGCAGGTCAACGGGTGCTGGATGTTGTGCTCCAGTACTTGGAGGGCATGCAAGCGACTGTGATTGAGGAATGGGTTCAAGTCGCATCCATGAAGCACAGGCTCGGTTCTAATCGTTGGTGGTATGACTGCTTTTGTCGATGAATGCAATGCGACTCGGGAAAACCGGTGTTTCGCGTTCTTGCGGGTGAACGGTATCGCTTGCGGGACTCTAGAACGGCCTGAACGGATCAGCGCTGCATAGTCCAGTGCATCTTCGCAGGTGCATGACCCGGGAAGATATCGTGCTTGCTTGCGAGCGCTCGCGAGGATACAGCTATGCTCTTCAGCATTGTTTTTCTTGGTCTGGATGCATGCATTGCATGTGCAGCCTCTACAACAGCGCATACCTGCACACACCGACACCAAAAGCTTTATCGTACAAGGTCGATGCATCAAACGTGAATCCCGTTGATACCCCATCGCTACCGGCACGCTGAGAAGCGTCCTATCGTTCCGCTCTAGACGCCTGTATGCTTCAGGATGCCCAGATGCATATTCCCATCAGGGGCTACAGGTTCGATCGCTCCAAAAGCTTGCGTTCATTAGCGCAACGACGAGCACATCTTGAGTACATGGTGTGACGCTGGAGGCCTTGCTGAAGCCGCGACCTCGAGGCAGCGCGACTTTTCAGCACGTTCATGCACGGCAGCTCGCTGCTACAAATGCTTGCTGCCCCATGCCTTGCACTGCGAGGATGAACAACGCCGCTACGCACCAACACCAGAAGTCGGCACCGGGAGGATGCCCAGCCCGAGGCGCGATGCCGTCGACGCTGCAGGGCGTTTCGACGTCTTTCGGGTCCGCGTCGTACTCGGTTCGCAGCACAGAAGCATCGGTGGTACCTGCAAAGAACCCGTAGCCTCATCTGAAAGATTTGATGCGTGCGTGGGTACGTCCAGCTTCTTGTCTAGGTTCTGAACGCCGGAACGCGTTTCTCCAGTCGAACTGTGGCAGCTTCCGCGCGGACGTACCAGACTTGCGGGCACGCGGTCGCGTTCGAACTCGCTACATCGCCAACTGGCATTCGCTCTCCCACAGTAGACACGTTAGACTATTCCATATTTATGCCAAGGCGGGAACTCCTTTCAGTGAATATGTCCCTGACGAAAGCACGCCAGAGCTCTTGCTAGCCTGGGGCCAACGAGTGCTGGCGTACGCCGGACGCTTTCGCCAGAGCTGGTGTGCGGCGGCTTCTGCAACCTGTACCACGCCAATTGACCTATTCAGCAGCCGAGGCTTTGATGCCTGGCTGGCACAGCAGCCTGAAGGACTACAGGTATGGCTTCGCACCGTGGAAACCCTCTCGTCCGTGGCAAACACGGATACCGGGGACCTCTTCTGCCAATGCATTCCGTCACCGTCGCTATCGTCGGCTGCGGGCGCTGAGGAGGCATCTTCCGGGTCCGGGATACCGCAGGCGCCATGGAGCGTACTCGTACGCACGGACTATGTATGTTCGAGTGATTTGCTGCGGGTCCCTTGGCCTCTGGCAGCGATTCCATCTCGAATACCTCCAGGTGCGTATGCTTTGCGACGTGGCTGCGCTGGACTCCCGCCGTCTGCCATCGCCCTAGCATGGGCGCTTGGTACCTACACATTCGACGCCTACAAGACAAGGGAACCACGGGCCTTGCGTCAACTTCAATGGCAGGTGTCGGACGAGACGAAGATGGTGGAGAGCTTTGCAGAGGCCGCTTACCTCGTGCGGGACCTGATTAATGCGCCGGCGGAGCAATTGGGCCCGGCCGCGTTAGAGGCCTGTGCACGAGCACTTGCTGATCGATACGGAGGCAGCTGTCGTGCTATCATCGGAGAGGCACTTCGCACCGCGAACTTTCCCCAGATCTACGCCGTGGGTCGGGCGGCTGCCTCGCGTCATGCGCCGCGTCTCGTAGAGATGCATTTTCCGCTACCGGAAGGCCGATCGCCATCACGATCACCACCATCGTCGTCATCGTCACCGAATGCATCCAAGCCGCTTATCGTTTTAATTGGCAAAGGCGTATGTTTTGATAGTGGCGGCCTCGACATCAAACCCGCGCAGGCGATGCGGCTGATGAAGAAGGACATGGGCGGTGCTGCACATGTTCTCGGTCTGGCGAACCTGCTGCGTTCGGATCCGCAGCTGGCAGAGAGACATCGGCTCTGTGTACTACTGCCCGCCGTAGAGAATGCCATTTCGGGGGATGCGCTTCGGCCGGGAGATATCCTGACGGCACGAAACGGCATGACCACGGAGGTTGGCAACACCGACGCCGAGGGTCGACTCATTCTAGCGGATGCTCTCGCCTATGCGATGGAACTGAATCCACAGTACATTGTTGACTTTGCAACCTTGACGGGTGCTGCACGTGTTGCCCTTGGCACCGACCTGCCTGCACTGTTCTGCTCCGACGAGCAAGTCGCAAGAGAAGCGATGGAATTGGGATCGCTTCTCGGTGACCCAGTTTGGCACATGCCGCTGCATCGTGCTTACCGCAAAATGCTGCGCAGCAAAGTAGCTGATATTCAGAATATCGGTGATAGTCCGTATGCTGGTGCGATTCTCGCAGCATTGTACCTTGCAGAGTTTGTGCAAACTGGTCGAGAGGCGCTCCCGAGTCGGCAGTCGCCGGAGACGGCACCCGCCGCCAAAGCAGCAGACGGCAGCGCTCGCGGATCCCCAGTCTGGATACACCTCGACCTGATGGCATACGCTGTGGGGTCATCTGCTGGTCGTCCCGAGGGAGGCACTGAACAAGGCCTCTATACAATGTATCACTTACTCCGGCGGAGGGTGCTCGGTGCTGAGGTGGCGTAGCGAGTCTGCATAAACTTGAGAACGAGTTCTCTGGGGATACGCCGATCTGGGATACTTGCTGAGAAGCAAGTGTCTCGGAGTGAAATGCGCGCTTCCGTGCAAAAAGTCCGCGCGTCGACCTACCGTGTCGTTAGACCAGGCATGGCTGCACGGGAAGCGTACCGGGCCAGATGAACCGCTGTGAGCATTCGATGCAGCTGCAACAGCAGCTTTTCTTTGATCCAAACAGCCGGGTCTCTTACGGGTACGTCACGGATACACAGAAGCTTTACGGACTCGACCGGAACGAACGCGCTCAAACGAGGTGTACTCGTTTTGTTCAGACCCCAAAACCGCTGGATTCGTGGGACGGACGCTGCGTCCGGTAGCGTTGAAACTGAGCTTTTGTTCCCGCTTGTTGGACGCAGTTTAGAGTGCGCTTTGCCGTAACCAGCTGCGTAGCAGACTGTAAACTGTGTGTCGATGCGCCGTTGACCGTGCTCGACTCGATGCCCGGAAAGTATTCCGGAAACAGGGTGATTGCGGCATGTTATATTCGTGGTGTCAGGCCGCACGATGAACACAATGACCCATCTGGGCAGCACGCCTCTGCGACCGGCCGTACGCGAGTCGGGGCAGCGTTGTGAGCTCCTCGTGAGGAGCCAGGAACCCTCAAGTTCCGACAGACCTCAACCAGGAATCATCTTGTGCAGAACCTGGACGAGTCTGCACCGCATGAGGCATGTGTCCAAATGCCGGGCAGCACCCAAAGGGTAAATCGCTGCCCAGCTCTCCTAGCAACACACCCGTAGCACATGTTTTTTCAAGCTACAAGATCGACGGATCGTTCCTGAAACCCTGGGTGTGCTTCGGTGAGCGGACACCAGGACAGCAACGACAGTGTCTCCGGGTATGCTGCAGCGAACCCTCATCCCTAGTGCACCATTGCTCCAAGCGTTATAAGAGCAAGATCGTTTCAGGGACGCTTCGGGTGCGGAGCCCGCTCCCAAACGCTGGTTGCAGCACAGGATGCTCCGCGGAGACAAACTCGGCTATGCGATATCCTCAGAGACGGGCGCTCGAACAGTTGCTTGTGTCCGTCGACGGAGTCCATTAGAGTTTGCGTACGTTCATCCACTTGACGCTTTTCTGTTACGCTGATTCTTCCTGGTTCTTGTCGCGCGAGTTCTGTTCCGCGTCCAGGTGCCGGTCGTGATCCGCGTTCGTTTCCCGGGACTAGCCATGAACAACTCTGAGGAGCGACCTCCGCTCATGCGACCCGCGGCTACACGCTGCGACGACATTGTTCGGCAAACAGCCCTGTGGACTGGTTTTTGCGGTTTGCTCGCAGGTTGGTCGTTGGCCCGACTCTATCACGGCTACGAACCGGTGGAGCGATGGCGAACTTTCCGCTTCGCAGCGTTCACCAGTGTGACACTTGCGGCTGCGGTGGCCTTTTGGGTGCAGCGCACCGACCCGGCGTGCTCTCCGGCAAACCGAGCGGTATACGGCTCGCGACGTTGACCTTTCAGAGGACCAGGGACGGTGCAGTATGGGTACTCTGGAAGCTGGGCACGTACGAACGCCACTGGACTGAACCCGCCCCGTGCATACCGCACACGGCAGGTGCGGTGCAGTGCCTAGCACCGTGCGTACCCTGGGGCAGGGCTCGCGACCTGAACCAGGTTCAGGGGTGTCGAAGCATAGCAGGCACTGCAACAGGTTCCAAACAGACTGGCGGCGTTTCGGTGTTGGGAAATGGAAAAGCGTGTGCGTACCTCAAGCGTGACATTGCATGTGACATGAGCGCACTTCAAGAAGCACGCCTATAGGAATGTCCGAGCGGACACCCCAGTTTCCTGATGCGCTTTTTTGGTGTTTTCAGACCTGGAACTTGTCGATGGCGGGCGCTGAGGTGCATTCCTGGCCTTGCGCGTGTGCCTCCGGGAAACGCAGGTGCAGTTGCCAATGCTTTGTCTGTGGAGAAAATGCTAGTGATAACAGATGATGCGCAATATTTGGCACGGGGCAGCATTGCCTGTTTCCAGGCGCCGAATGCCTTGATCCCGATGTTATCGCAGGACCTGCGGACGACTGTTTGTATGGTGGACGCTTCGCAACTCTTGCATGCTCGCATTTGTTTGATGGAGTTATCGCTGCCAGGCCAGCTTCGGCACCGGACCTCGCATCGTGTCCCGTGGCACGAAATGGAGCGGCGTTCTAGAAAGCGAATGCCAATAGGATTGCGGAACACTGGACAATCGGGAGCTACCTCGAACGCACGGTGTGCAGTGGTCGAGGACCTCCCGTCGCCAGCAACGTTCGCAAATGCTTTCGCACCGGTCCGGTGCAAGTTTGTCATACGCATAACAGGGAATTCTGGAGCACCAGTGCCGGCGGACCATTCTTGCTTTTATTTGCTTATCTCGCTGGTATTCAACAAACGGAATGCATCCTATATATTGGGGATATAAGTGGGAAGTGCATGGTACTGGCACTATAGTTCTGCGAAAGACGACCTAACTGGTACAAGTCAGTTATTCTATGATCAGGAGACGGATGGTGCACCCTTTTCATTGCCCGTATTTCGAACATTGTGCACCCAAAATAGGCATGATCAAAGTCTGCGTACAGGACTGTCTTCAAGTTCATCCATTGCACCCGATGGTTTCTCTCGGAATTCCGATCAAAGAAGCCACACGTTGCGAAGTTTTTTGAATCGTTGATGCGAGCCGCGATAACGAGCCACAGATGGAGAACGAAAAAAGTACGCTTCGACTTGTGACCGTCGCGCTTTGAAAAACACACACCATCGCTTTCGCACCGCAACGGGAACCTATATACCAAGAGGAACGGGGTACTCGTCTTACTCGTTGAGAAGGCAGACGGAGGACACTGTGTACCTGGATGTAAGCGGTCAAAGACGGAAAATCCGCTGCTCGTAAAGACGCGTCAAGCGAGCACCCCGACGCTATCACCCCCAGCAACGATGCTATCGCGTCGTCTCCTACAAACTGCCGAACAGGGAGGACTGTTCAGCAACGCTCTCTTCGTCGAAGCAGTTCGTAGCTTCTCCTAGCCGCTATCCTCTGTCCTGTGCTTGGACCACGTCAGGTTCCATCAAAGAGAAGCGGCGAAGGTGCATGCGGCTCATCTCGCCGTGACCTGCGGTTTGTGTCGTGCTAATCTCCCTGGTTGAAGCTAGTCGACGGCGTTTCCTCTGTTTTCAAATGCCATTTCTGCGCTTGTGGATCCAAACAAGAGTCGTTCGGATCAAGGACACCGAAGCGTGCCCGGTCGCTCTTTGACAAATCTCGATCTGTCTTCACCAGCAATGGACTGGTCTGGGGATACGCTGCCCAAATGCGAGATGGAGCGTCATGCCGTGCTGCTGTCCGTGGACGTGCTCGCGATGGAGAAGGCGACGAAAGTACCTAGAAGAATCGTAAGTACACACTTAAAAGAAACGAATTTCGGACATATCGACTACCCAGTGCGTCTGCATCTCAAGGTAAGGGAACAAGCATGGAGCGTAGCGGCCACATCAGAGCTACCCAGCCACGTAAAGCGGAAGAAGGAGAGCGAGAAAGAAGCACCGGACAAAGGAGGCGAAATTCCCGCGAAAAGAGGGCGAGCAGAGAGTGTAAGGATAAACCGTCTGTACACTGTTTCATGGCCTTTCTGAGTGAAGACGCCAACGGGGAGCAACCCAGAAACAGGGAAATGCAGGACTAGATTCAATACCGCATAGCTTGTTATTCTGGGAAGACACTTTTAGCTTACCTCGACTTGACGATCCTCGTTAAATAAGTATTTGTACAAGGTTCGGAGGCAAGCTTACCAGCTGTCCTGATTCCTTTAGAACCTTTTCGATCAAGCCAGTGTGCGGGAACACAACGAATGCCCGGGACAGACAATATCGTACTGCCCGATTTTTCACACCGCTCGGTGTGATCCGCATTCGGGTATGATGGTTGCAAGCAGGCATACGATGAAATGTAGTGACAGCCTCAGAACCTATCCTGATGCTCGAAGCACCGTAGCAAACACGCTGGAACGCTTCGTATGCGTCTTTCACGCAGAGATCACAAGAGAGTCGATATAGCTGCCATTGACAATCCCTGGCTGGCGTACATGAGGCAGCGACGGCATTGCCAATCGTCTCGGTTGTACGGATGCACGACACGTGCTTTCGCCTGCTCGCTCGAGCCACTGGACCAGGTCATGACCGATGCGTCGCCTCGTCTCGTGGTAGTCTGCGGCAATCGACGCACCGCAGCTCCCAGAGGGTGCACTTCCGCTCATTCGACGTCAGCGTACAACGCGTTCAGCAATCGATGCTGCACGACGCCCGTCGATGCGTCCAGCACTAGATCAACGCATCACAAGCAAGAGCGCTCCGTGAGCCTAGCAGAGTCGCAGAGCGTGAAACACACCCGGACACACGAGACGGTGTAGGGCAAGTTGACTGCACGCCAGATGGCGAGGCAAGCGAAAGTCAGAGGCTTGCTAGGGCATGATTCCACCAGCACCAGCGCTTGCAGGCGAGTTCCGAATAGAGACTTGAGCGACTCGTCCGAGATCGGGAAATGTCTCTTGCTGCCGCAGCGTCCGGCGGCTTCGCACGCCGCGAATATCCGACGGAATCGCTTTCTAGTCACCGTAGACATTGCGCTGAAAAGCCGCACACTTTCGATGAAAACAATCAGTAGCGAGGAGGAAAAGGCACTGGTGTGGTACGGGTCTGCAACGCATCAAGGCTGGAGCGCCATACACACCTCCATAGACAACGATTTTCCTGGGCAAATGGTCAAACATTGCGGTGTTCCATGCTTCGATACTACTGCGTATATTACCCAAGCTTGCCGAGCCGGCGCTTCTGCGCCCGAATGAAGGTTCCCGCCCCAAATACAAAACGATCGATCATACTGCTTACGGTAAAAACGCCTCCAACAATGGCACATAGCTGGACGATGAAATGCAGCAAACCGTACATCCGACCTTCAAAGTACGCGATTTGCAAAGGCTGAGGTTCGTAAAAAAAGAATATTCCTGGCAATGCACCCGTACTATGCGTGATTCCCACCCGATCCTGTTCCGATGATTGTGTCAGGTCTGCGGCTGCGTACTCCATCGATCGAAGTGCGTCGCCGCGCTGGCGGTCTCGACGGTATGTTGTCGGTATAAGCTTGCAATAATACAGCACCATGTTGCCAAAAGGTGACCCCGGCGGCGGTTGCTCCAGAATCCGTATCGCGCCGTCGAGTGGATTCTGCTGGTGCGGGAACAGCGGACCAAACCGCAAATGCCGAATACGGTGCGAGAAATTATAGGTGCGGTGGAGCAACTGATCATCTACCGAATGAACATGATGGCCCATACGGTGCGTATGGCCCTTGCCCGGAGCAAAGTGAAAGTTGCCCGCCACCCGTGGTAGCTGTAAACGTGCGGACACTCGACAGCCACCAGACTGAACACGACCGGCTTCGTGAAGCAGCGTCAAGTAGCGTTTTTCAGCGCACTGCTCCGCCGTTCGAAGCACTTGATCGAATGCCCAGTTCCGTTCCTCGTACAGGACGCGAATTTCATCACAGGTGTTGCAGCATACTCCGGACGTTATTTGATTCGCCTCCCCGACTTGATCTGTTTGAGGCACAGCACCATAACAGGAGCCACAATACGCAACACCGGTCTTGTTCAACGCTGCAAGGCGATCACGGAAAGCTATCGCCTCTTCGCGATACTGTTTCAGTTGCGCGCGTACTTCCTGGGATACTCGCCCTTCGAGTTGCTGTGTGTTTGGCGGGTCTTCCGTTAGCGCCTGAGGTGCTGGCGCTACGCCACCTCGCTCGTTCCGCAGACGACTGCGTCCGAATGCACCTCGGGGAAATATCACAGGTTGACCGCTCGCATCCAATGGGCGTTTACGCAGCTCCACAACACTGTTGGGGAGCTGCGCGCCGTTCGCAGTGAGCGCGTCAAGGCTAAACTCGTCACAACCGACAGCGAGGAGATCTATGCCTAGATCTACCGTGATTGGCTCGGTATCGAGAATCGAGCGCGCGTCCACGAGCACGTTAGAGTGGAGCTGGGGCTGCAACCACCGCAGAAACTCTGAAACGACCAGAATACCGATGCAAATGTACGAAAATAAAGCGATGATGCCTCCTGTCACAGAACGTAAGCGCACGTCCTCGACAGTCTTGGGGTAAACGTCGAGCTTGCGCAGCCAGCCATTCCAGCGGGAACGCATCCTGGACTCCCAACCGAGTCCACCCGAGAGTGGTGCACGGAGTCCCTGCTCGTCCACAAGACCGTTTCCGCCGTCCTTCCGTGTCCACAATCCGTCCATGGCGAACGCAAGAGTGCCCAATGATTCAAAAGGAAACGTTCACGGAACAGAAACTTGCAGAGTAACGGCTGAAGAAAAAGAGGGAAACGCGCTCAACGCAAGCGCCCGCTGCAACAGCACGTGCAACCTCGCTGGCGCGTCGCGGGTAGCGTAGCCACGCGTGGCGTTGCGTGGCGTCACACGCATGGTGCAGGAGTGTTGCACATCCGTGTACGGTAAATTTAGGGTACTGTCTTGTTCGTTCTGTTCCATCCTTTCAAACTTTTTCCATCTTGTTCAAAATATAGATGCTCGACATCAAAGTGCAGCACCATGGGCTTACGGATTCATACGTCGTTCCGGGAGTCTCGGTCGTGTTCTCGGTGTGGCTGCTTAGAGGCGCTGCTGATGGCATTGACGACGCCACCGAAATCAAGATAATTGGGGATGCCCTCGAACCAGTATTCATATTGTAGTCGATATCGTGGTCCAACGAATATGTACAAGCCTCCACGTTTCTCGTTTCCTTGGGTATGGGACGCTCAAATCGCATATTCTTCAAGTTTTTGATGTTGCTGTGTCGGGGCAAGTCGACGGCGCCGCGATTCGTGCTGCTGGTACGACGAGCAACAAAACTTGATGTAATTCCTTGACGACTTGTCCATAAGCGCATCCCACAAGTATGCTGAAGCTATCAACTAGAGGAATCGATTCCGTGGGAAATACCAACACGCCCCTCTCTCTCTGGAACTTCCTAGGAAACGGCATTCGACAGCAACATGGTGCCTGGCACGCGACACGCAAGCAGAAGCTCCCGTCTCTTCAGCTTGCATGGGAAAAGGCCTTGGACTTTGGTTCAATTCGTCGAAGCAATCGCTTCTAGTGCAGCGTGCACCATTGCGTTGCACGAATGGAGCGCACACGCATCAGGATTTCTCGACTTGTTCTCCAGTCTGGATTTTCCACTCGATACTTATTTCATCTTCGACAGCACCATGTCCTGGAAATCCTCTATCGAGTAGGACAGTGTGTGTACGAGCGTGCAACGGACAGAGTACTCGCCGAGTGGATCGCAACGAAGAAGCCCGTGACGGAGGGCAAGCCATCGGCAGCGAAAAACGGATTCGAGCATCGAGGCGGGCCTTCTGACCCAGAAACCGACATCTACCGCGTGATGGAGTAAGCGTTCAGGCGCCACAGAGGCCGCTCGCTGAGAGACGGCTTGTATGGTGAGCATGTGAGCGCAGCTAACCATAATCAAGTGTCACCGCTTTGGCGACCGCATCGGGACTGTCTATAAAGAAGCTGAGCATGGCAAACGAGGCGTGGATCGCAACGCCCGCTGGCGCGTGTAATGCATAGACTACAGTCGGATGCAGCGACGTCCGAACTAAAACGCTGCCATCAGATTTACTCCAATAACGACGACGGAACTGGAAGCACATGAGAGACCGACGTATGCACAGCTTGTGAGACGAGCGGGGTAACGAATGCAGTTAGAGAATATCCCGCATGGACTTGTTTTGAACATGCCGGGCACACATCCAAAATTTCGAGCGTATGCCCGACTCTGCTTACTGGACCAGTTCCGTTTTATTCTCATATGGGTAGAGTGCGAGACTGGGCATTTCGAGAAAACCACTAGACGCAGCGCCAAATTGTTGAATAGCTTGCTTGCAGCGGAGATTCCGAGCCAATAAAAACGCAACCACTCCACGGCCTATCGACCTTAACACTTGAACCGGAGAAGCGCAACTGAAGCATGGGGTTGCGGTATTCAGTCGGCGTGAACGGTGACCACAGCTTGCATGCAACGTGTATCTAACGTCACGTCGCACGAGCAAAAACCGTCTAAACCTCTCTTGCTCTCGAAAGGCCTTGTCGGAGCGTCTCGAACCGGAAGAAACGCGCCTCGCTGCCTGCTATTCCAGAGGCTTTTTATGACACGCGCTAGCGAGCTTTTGTGGCAGTCAAACTCTGCGGTAATCGAGCAAGCACTCCAGACGTCGTGGCTTCGCGAATTGGCCCAAGGAACTTTATCGGAATCGAACTTGGCTAGCTTCCTCTCCGTTGACACTGAGTTCCTAGCAGGCTACTGGCGGTGCCTGGGTCTGCTCTGCTTCACCGCCGAAACAGGCTGGGAGCACCAGGTGCTCGCCGAGTTAAGCCACGCCATAGCCGCCGAGCGTGGAAGCGTTTCTGCCCAAGAACAGGTCGCCGCCAAACACGGGGCACAGCAGCTGGTGGCTGCGGCTGCGGCTCCGACTGCGACGCGCTCAGTCTCGTCGACAAATAGGCAGAACAGCGCCCCTGCACTGCATAAAGTCTGCCAGGGATATCTTCGACTCCTCATGCGTCACAGTCGTGGACTTTTAGAGGAGCTCATACACGCTAGTGGTGCATTCCATGAGGAGCAAGGCGGAATCGCTCCAGTGGAAGCATCCTGGCGACGAGCACGCTTGCTGCTCGTAGCCGCTATGGTACCGTGCATGTCGCTCTATGCGTTCATTGGGAGAAAGCTGTCGGTCCATATACAGGCCGCAGATGACCATGACCCTAGGAAGAGCGCCCGCGCAACATGGGTGGCCACGTATTCCAGCCCAAAATTTCAAGAATTGGCGGAAAGCTTTGAGCTTCTCCTTGACTTGTACGCGGAGCAATGGTGCAGTGCGACCTCTGAAACGTTAGAGCGTTTGGTTCAGCAGTTGAATGAAATAGCGTATGCACCGGCGATGCAGTTTGAGATGCAGCTCTTCGCTGAGGCATGTCCGTAGTTGTTCGACCGCCCGTGCGGGTCAAATGAAAGGCATCCAGCGGCTTTGCGTTTGAAGAGCTGGAACTGCGCAGCGCCTTTGGAGTTGCATGCGGAAGCGTGCGGAGCTGTGTCGCAGCGATCGTCCGCCGAATAAAGTGGGCCATTTTGCGAGCCGTTTTGTCAAGACGTGCTTTGAGGGCGTTGCCGCTGGACGAAGTCAGCGCTTGCGTTTCCTCGCGTGGACTCGAACCCGTTGCCTATGCGGAAAGACCTTTCACAGCGCGCAGCTATATCTGCTTCGATTTTTATGGTGCAGGATCAAACGGCTCGCACCAGACTGCCGCGGACCCAGGACTGCTGCCGGTGACCAGCAACGATGCCTCTCTTCCGCCGCGGATGCATCGATGTTCTGCGAGACCGAATCCAGAGTTTCCATCCAGAAAACAGACGATATCCACGCTGATCCTGACTTGAACCCGAGCACCCCTGGCGCCACGGGAACTCTGCTCATCTGGTTCATACGTTGACACCGCACCTTTCCAGGTGCCAATTCTCTTAGAATACAGTTTTTTCCGCGTCGCGATGCGGCTCTGCACAGACCCTCGTTTTAACTGGATCCATGCTCGCCGAGCCGTGGCTGCCTGTACTGCTGTTCATAGAGTCTTGCCAGTGCGCGCCGAATATTGCGCATGAGATGATCATTGAAGCAGCGACGGCTGAGCACGATGTCATGAAAAGCATCTGGTAATGTTCGGAGAAGCAGTAGACGCTGAGGCTCCGCACCAATGCTCTCAGCAGCATCCTCGGGCGCATTGGAGCGATCCCAGTCGTTGCCGGGAGCCTCGGGAGACTCGTTGGGCTGCTTGAGCGTCGGCAATTCGTTCCATACCTCACGACTAATATTCGAGATGTCTTGGACGAGCTGTTGGCGCACCCTTCCATGTTCTGAGGCGGCGCCTTCAGGGAGCCCTCGCTGATCCCCCGCTCGCAGTGACACCTCATGGAGGTGCCAGATGCAACCGCCTGGCGGGTAGAACTGCGGAAGCGCTACCGGTTCGGCAAGTCGAGGTTCAGCCCTATTCACTGCTTCTTGCTCCTGCGGCTGCTCTTTCTGGAAAAGGTTCCCATACCAGTTCATCCAGCCAGAGGCACTGCCGGCTACCGCTGCTACAAGGCCAAACGTATTTCCGAGGCGCGCACCTTTGATCGACGAGGATGCTTTGCTCAGCCGTTGCCCGATCTCAGTGACAAAGCGCTGCACCTGGTCCCGCGGGATAGACCAACGGATAACATGCTGTGACCAGCGCGCAAGGCTGCTCGTATTCACATATTCGCTAAACTCGTTCGCGATCTGTTCTCGCCAGTTAAATGCAGCAAGCTCCCGCACGATACGATCCATACTCGCGGCGGATGCCCGTGGAACGAGATCGTCTCCGAGCACCACGGTGGTCAATGCGTCTCGCAGGTCGGGAGGACTCCCCTGAATTTTCCTCGCCAGTTCGAGGGATACACAGGCAGGCGTTCCGTATGAATATGCAAGAAGCTTCGGTCGGTTGTGCTGTTCGAAGAGGCGGAGCAGCGGATCGTCTTCCCATAAGAGTTTCATCGTGAGGATAGAGGCAACGCCTCCACCTAGCGAATGCCCCGTAAAAACCAGGTCGTACTCTGGATAGTTTGTGCGCGCTGTCCGCAACATTTCCCTGACCTCATCGTAGAGTCGCAGAGCAGCACGAGTCATTCCAGCGTGCGCAGTGCCCCCCAGGAACGGCGTTGGATGTAAACTCAAATCCGTGAAGACATCAGAGAACGTATCGGTTCCGCGGATGGCTAGCACGATCGAACGGAAGGCTTCGTCGATTGCAATGTAATAGGCTGGCTCTTCTTGACTGCTGGACCAACGCGCTTTCAAGAGCGTCTTCGCGTACACCGGTGTATGCTTGAAGAGCTCCTCGTCGTTGGCGCTGTAGGCACCGTGCGCTAGTCGGGCAAAGTGGTGCAGTCGCTTGAGTTCCGCTGCCTCGAGCTGCACTTGCTCTCTCTCGAGACTTGCCAACCACGCTTCTCGCTCTTGCTCTCGTTCCCGTTCTTTGCGTTGGATCAGAAGCGCAAGTCCAATACTTAAATCTGTTACCAGCGCCGACCGCTCGTAATTCGTCCCGCCAACCACTCGCAGAAAGTTATAAAGGCCACGAGCGACCTGAATAGGCGTTGACTTTCCGTCAGCGTCCGAGCTGGTGTCCACCGACGGCATGGTGTCCGTCGACGACGACACCCACGGCGAACAGGGGCCTCCCCCGGAACACACGTTCGCTACCGCACGGCTGGGACCGGGCGTCAGGCTCGCGAAACGCCGAGTCGGCTCCCCGTACCCAAGGTCAGGTTGTTTGAGGAACCCAAGTCCAGTCCGTTGGCCGTTGCGCGACGTTATCTCTTGGGCAGTGCGTTGTTGCGCACCTTTACCAATAAGTACTTTTGATTTTTCTTTGTTTTTCTCGCAGGTATTCAAAATCAGAATTGTGTAATGGGAACTGGAGACGGGTCGAGGAGCGGCATGCTGTGGTCATTGCTCGTCTACAAAGAAAGCGGTCTTATTTGTACAAGTCAGTCAGTCAGACATTCCACATGCACCAGGAAGACGAACGACCTCCCTCGAGGCCCGTATCCTGAACATCGTGCATCTCAGACAGTATGCATGACCCTCGATTTGCAAGATTCTCTCCTCGTCTATCCATACCGTTCAAGTTGTATCGGAGACGCGACCAATAAGAGACAGTATGTTCAGTTTTCGTGCTGCAGACGCGAACGGTGAAGAAGCAACATTGGTACACGAAGGAACACGCACACTTTTATGAGCGACCGCCGCGCGTTGCACGACACCCTGCCAATTTCGGATGGAAATACGAACGTTCATCACGAGAGGAATGGGTGCTCATCCCATTCAATGAGGCATTATTTCTAGGAAACTGTAGACCGGTAGATGGGTGCTCAAAGACAGGTAACCCGCTGTACGTCAAGAAGAGACACGCGAGCATTCCGGGAGCATCAGCCTTGGTGGCAATGCTCTCTCGTTGGGTCGTCTACCAGTCGCCAAACGGACAGAATCGCTGAACATGCGGGTCCTTCGTCGGAGCAGTTCGCTGCACCTGCTGGCTGGATTGTTCCGTAGCGCTTTAGGACAAGGCCAATATCCATCACGCAACAGAAGTCGAGGAATATGCGACGGGGACTGGCGCTGATGTGCTCTTCGAGCCAGCCGGTTTCCCTCATTCCGTCCAGTGAATGTTGTCTTCATGCTTGTCAACCGCTATTCTGACGCTCACCGATCCATTGGCGAGTCGTTCGCATTCGGGACATTGTTCTTCGACAGATCGTTCTTTGGAGATTTCATCAGGCCTGAGCTGCTCGGATGTTTGTCTTCTCGTGTGCGGTAGTTAGCGGGAAAGGCGCGATTCGGTCCATGAACCTGGCCTTTGACGAAAGGTTGATGCATTGAAGAAAATGGTCAGATAGGAAATTCGAGCTTTTGCCTCACGATTCACCCAGTGCGTCTGAATCCAGAGGAAACACGGATACGGAGTATAGGGGCGGCGTCCATGCCAGCTCTTCGCGTAAAAGAGATGGCTCTTAAGGCGTTGGTCTCTGCGAAGATGTAAGATGCATCCGAAAAGCCTCGCAATGAGCATTGGTTGAGCCCGTTCGAGACTTCTGGTTTCCAGCGAGGAACTGGAGAGCAGCTTAGAGTGCAGTGGGAGACCTACGGAATCACAATCTGTATGAAGTGCAAAAAGCTCGTGATGCTTTGGCCTGAGCCCAGCATCGGGACTCATTTTCAACCGATGATGGTAGATGCTGAAAGAGCTTTGGTGCTGCGCGTGTATCCCAGGTTTAAGAACATCATGACCGTCGCTGAACCCTTAAATCAATAAGCCGCCGCCAAACACTTGTACGGAAAGCAAAGGATGCTGTTCAGAATTTTCCACCGCTCGGTGTGATCCGCATTCGGGTATGATGGTTGCAAGCAGGCATACGATGAAATGTAGTGACAGCCTCAGAACCTATCCTGATGCTCGAAGCACCGTAGCAAACACGCTGGAACGCTTCGTATGCGTCTTTCACGCAGAGATCACAAGAGAGTCGATATAGCTGCCATTGACAATCCCTGGCTGGCGTACATGAGGCAGCGACGGCATTGCCAATCGTCTCGGTTGTACGGATGCACGACACGTGCTTTCGCCTGCTCGCTCGAGCCACTGGACCAGGTCATGACCGATGCGTCGCCTCGTCTCGTGGTAGTCTGCGGCAATCGACGCACCGCAGCTCCCAGAGGGTGCACTTCCGCTCATTCGACGTCAGCGTACAACGCGTTCAGCAATCGATGCTGCACGACGCCCGTCGATGCGTCCAGCACTAGATCAACGCATCACAAGCAAGAGCGCTCCGTGAGCCTAGCAGAGTCGCAGAGCGTGAAACACACCCGGACACACGAGACGGTGTAGGGCAAGTTGACTGCACGCCAGATGGCGAGGCAAGCGAAAGTCAGAGGCTTGCTAGGGCATGATTCCACCAGCACCAGCGCTTGCAGGCGAGTTCCGAATAGAGACTTGAGCGACTCGTCCGAGATCGGGAAATGTCTCTTGCTGCCGCAGCGTCCGGCGGCTTCGCACGCCGCGAATATCCGACGGAATCGCTTTCTAGTCACCGTAGACATTGCGCTGAAAAGCCGCACACTTTCGATGAAAACAATCAGTAGCGAGGAGGAAAAGGCACTGGTGTGGTACGGGTCTGCAACGCATCAAGGCTGGAGCGCCATACACACCTCCATAGACAACGATTTTTCTGGGCAAATGGTCAAACATTGCGGTGTTCCATGCTTCGATACTACTGAGTAGAAGTAATACCGGCAGTGATTGGGGTTTAAAAAACCGTTTCTAAAGGAGCATGCTTCATTGCGCTCCCGCCATGGACATCGGCATCCATCGTGATGGTGATCGTTTCCGGCGACCGCAGATGACTTGTTGGTGTTGCATCGCGATCCTGATGTGATCCAGCGGTATCCAGGTACAACCAGGGAGCGGCTCGTAACAGGTGCTTTTGAGCGATGAGCGATGACAAGCACTCTAGCAAGATAAGAAACAGACCAGCAAACGCATCATTTTTTGAACAAAACCTCGATATGGAGTACGGTCGAACCCATTTCAGATCCCTAGAAATCATTTGGGCGCAAGCATTGCTCCCGGGATTCGTTACCGATGCAAGTGCAGCAGCACAAGTAGCGGCAGAAGTACTGCGAATTGTAGGGTGCACGAGCGTCTCTGCAGCAAGCCTCCGTGGTGATTGCGGCCACATCAGGATTACCAGTAGCACTAGCGGTGGCACGTGTTGCGTTCTTGATACCAAGCGTCCAGTCCGCGAGGTTTCGCTCATCACGGGATCGTATCATCGGGCCACACCATTCCGGAATGTCGATGCTGAATCAGGCTGCGGGTTCGCGGACGGCCCGTCCAAGGCCTCGGAATCGCACGGGCGATCGTGCAATCCGCTCGGTGTACCCGCAGGACGGCTTCGCATGCTCTCGATTCACAGGAAATGCATGGTTGCTTGCATGCCGACACCAATGTAGGCACAACCATTCGGCGATCACGAGCCATTGAGTAACACTTCATATATAGTTGGAACTGCAAAGTGTCGATGCAGCTGTCGCCACGGCGGTGAAACAATGCCAAAGTCTCGTGCACACCGTTCGATGAGCGCATCGCGAAGACGTGAACGTCAAATCACCAAGCCATCACTCGAGATCGGCATCGAAGGACCTATTGCTCTGATCCAAGCGGACAAACATGAAGCTTTGAGCCTCCATTTGGGCGCACACGTCGCACTTCCACTTCGAATACCAGGTCCGCGTTACGTTGACGGAGGCGAGTAAATCGTCGCTGAGCCCCAAAGTCATCCGGTCGCGGCTGTGGCACCTCATCGCCTCGAACGTATCCTAGTGAAGCGGGTACCCATATGCGACGGAGAGCGTGTTCACGCGCACCTTCGAGCCCGTGTGCGAGACCACATACCAAGGTTGCCTCTCCGGCTGGCAGTGCACGAAAGAGGTCATCCTCAAGGGAAACTCGGTTCCAGCTACCAAACTGATAATAGAGGTCTGTCGGGCGCAGCACCGCCCACGAGAAGACAACGTCAGGCTGTTCATCCCAGTGCAAAACAAGTCCGTCACCAGGTCGCAGTTCACGATATACCACACCAGAAGGGAGGCGTACTCGCGGGGGCAGGCGTGACTCTTGTTCAGCGCGCTTTGCTTCACCGATCTCGCGTGCTGTTTCCAAGTCAAGTGAGACGGCAGGTTGCACAAGCACCGAGACCGCTACCAGCAGGTTGGCGAGGACTCTGCTTACGTGCTGCGGTGCCGACAGCGTGCATTGGACGCTGCTTTGAGGTCGTACAGTGGAGCGTTGACGCAACGCGCAGAGGCGCTTGCCAAAAAGCGTTTCTCTCCCGGTTAGTCCAACACAATACCCAGTTACCTGACTGGAGAGCAAACCGCGTCGCCGCATGGGGAGCACTCGTTCTACTGGCACTAGTTGGTTCAGGGAAGCAGAGCGTTTCGAGAATGAACATCTCCAATGCGTTCCACATCTAGGCGAATGCCATCAGACGCTTTTTTGCGGTTCATCGCAGATGCGTTCAAACTGCGTTCATTTGAACAAATAAGAGATCCAAGCGAACGGCATCGACGTGGAAGTCGGGGATCCTGGAGGGCCTTCATCGTCGGATGCCAGTGTGGAAAACGATAAAATGCCCTTCTCGCTGATCATAGAGCGAAGGAGTGCACTTGAAAAAGAAGACGGGAGATTGTCGAGAAAAACGGTTTGCCCGACGGGACCATGACGAGACTGTTCAGTTACAGAGGGCACGAGTTCTAAGAATCCTTGCTTTCGGATGGACAGCTTCGGCAATACGCGTGCAGCAATGAGGGCTTTGGGATTCATGCGTCGTCGTTTTCGAATTCTCGGTCGCCTATTCGGATTGGTCACTTTGATACACGGCTGGCGCTGCTGCTGCTGCTGCTGGAATTCGTTACGATATCCGAATCGAGATGATTTAGGATATCCTCGAACAACGGCTCGTGAAAAACCGATACCGTGATCCAATTCATATGGACAGGCGTCCAATCGTCTCTTTTCCTGATGCGCAGCGTCCTCAAAACACGCATGCTTCAAGTTTTCGATCTTTCTGTTTCAAGGCAACTCATAGACAGAGCGATGCATGCCGCTTAATTTAACACGAGAAAGGTGAAAAGTAGCTCCTTGACGACTCGTTCACAAGCTCATGCAGAAAATTCACTGAACTTTTCAAGTCGAATACAGGATTGGATTCTCAGGAGAAACCCGCAACTCTTTTCGGTCATTAATGGCATCACATTCAACATCAGCGTGATACCTGTCATCGACTATGCTCCGAGAGACTCCCGTCTCTTCTCTTTGGATACAAAAGGATCCTGGACTCGGACTTGGGTCATGGCAGCATTCGCTTCCAGTGAAGCGTGCAGCACCGCTCTGCACGAATGGAACATAGACGGATCGAGATTTCTCGACTCGATTTCCAGCCTGGATTTTACTGTCGTTACTTGTTTCATCATGGACAACATCGCGTTCTACAAACCTTTACCAAATCTATAAAGCATGCGCTGGCGTGTGCAGCGGATAGAGTAATCGCTGAGGTCGTCGCCTAGAAGACGCACATGGTCCGCGGGTACGGTACCAGTGGCGCGCATCTGGGAGGGTACGGAGGCGAGCCCTCTGTAGCCCTCGAGCGCCGGTACCGGGCCATGAAGTGCGCCTTCACATAGCACAGGGCGGCGCTCCGAAGAGGCGGCTTGGTCAACATATCGGCCCACAGAGAGTGTATACCACGAGGATGAAAATCCCTACCAAAGCGTAGATCGCATCTACATTCTGTGCATGATATTGCTGGTCAATATATCAGCACGCTTGACCACAGCCAAGTCGCCGCTGTAAAGCGCGCACCGCAGCGTGTGTGCCACGAGGATGAAAATGGCTACCAAAACGTTAATCACATCTCCATTCTGTACATGAAAGTACCTGGAAACAGACGGGCATGGCGACATCGGGACTTGGACCTCGTCATCAACTTGCCTCTACATATAAAAACGAAATTTGGGGGTAAAGGACGGATCCCGCGTATCTCAACCCGGAGATGAACGCGACGAAACCGAAGCAGCCCCATAAATAAATCCGCAAAACGCTGGCGATGATGATCGTAGAGCGAAGAAACCCAAACCACAGCATGTACGCCGGAGCTCGGGTACCTTTTCGACTCCACTTTGAAAAGGGTATATCTGTAGCGAGTGGATGTTGATCGCTCGAGATCGCAGCGAGCGTCTGCGCGCCCTGGAGCGATACGAATTCCATCACCAGCTATGCGCTGGGCGTGCAAATATTTCATCGACTCGCGTTGGCGACTGCGGCTACAGCACATCGCCGCTGCGCAAAGCGCTGCATTACACCAACAGTCTCGCTTGCACCAGCCGCTTTCTCGAATGTACACGAGAGCACCCGCGTGTTCGCAGCAACGTCTCACGAACCCGATAGTAACGAGACGTTGCGCACTGCGTGGACAAGAAGACTTGCTCGAGACTCACAGTTAGGATTTTGAGCGCGCTCCGATCGCCGATAGCACGTCGTGCGCAGTACAACGGGCGTGACTGCCGTCAGCGGCACCGTTCCTGCTCCGAGCCCTGAGACGCACCGTTCCTGAAGATCCTCTGGGGGGCGGCTTCCAGCGTCGCAGCAAGCGTGCCGGCCACGTTTGACACCGGCTGGCTCTCAAAATCGGCCACGCTTCTTCTCGTACTCGTAACTCTCTTCTCGACTTTGACGTTGCTCGACGGCGTTTGCGATAGAAGCGCTGTGCTTTCCCCTGAATCCTCGCACCTATTCGCACACCCGGAGTATCGAATGCGTTGCAATCAATCTGCGGCGGATTTCAGCGCAATTCCGCACTGAATCTCTGGTCCATGTGGCGAGCGAGCATCGGATGCGAGCGAGCACCGGACAGCGAGCCGGCCGCCAAATTTGGCAGCTTCGTGCGTGCACGCCATCAGCCTGCAGTCGCTGTTCATGAGGCACGTGTCGCTGCTTGGAGCGTGCGCAGCGCCGTTGTCAAACGCGAGGCTGCGCTCCGCCGCCGTCATCCCAGAATGGCGCGCGCCGCCAGCGCTGGTGGATCAGCGCGCCACAGTGATCCCGAAATAGAACCACAACGGGTAGCGCCTGGATGGGCAACGACGATTTTTGCTCCACATATTTTGTAGTTTGCGTTCTTGTGTGGTGCGAGTTTCGGGAACTTTGCGGTGCAGCACGCTCGGCATGCGTCTGACTCTCTTTTGCGTTTGGGTGCTCTTGTTCGCGAGCTGGAACGCTTGCGGCACCATAGCTGCGGTGGCCGTTCGAGCTTCTTCCAGTGGCGGTGTGCTTAGCCAGGACGTTGCAGAGACGCTGAACTACACGCACTATGAGTACACGTTGTTGAATGCTTTACACCACGAAAACCCAAAACTATGTATCAACGAGGCCTTGACGATCGGTGCGGCGAACGTTGCCGATCTGCTGACGTACTGCAGTGTCGAGGAGGTGAACTCCAATACCTGTCACTATGTTACACCGGATCTGATTCGGCAGACTCTTGAGCAGTATGGGTTTCACGGTGGGGATTATGTGGGTGTCGAGATGGCTACGAGCTTGCCGTCGTCGTATTTCAACTGGACGTATGGCGAAGGCCTTGTCGGCCGGGAAGGCTGGAAAGCAGCACTCTTACAAGTACCGACGCTGCTGGACAAGCTTGGTCCCGAGCTCCGAGCGCAACGGCTGAACCTTGCAGGTGCAGGGACGGCAGTACTACGCACTGACTTGGTGTATACTTTTGTGGTGATTGGCACAGCACCGAACCAGACATGCTACGGGGACAGCCCAGACCAGCCGGTGTATAACTTTGGTGGACCAGATAGTGGCTACATTACTACGCTGTGACACTGGGTCCCTGCAGACTCGGACTCGTGGCAGACGAGAGTGTGCGGAAGCAAGTCGAATCGACGTTGCTTTGTGGGGAAAGGATGAGCGCGGCGCGCAAGAAGGGACTGTCGAAATGGATCCTCTACAAGTCGAAGGGAAAACCTAGACAATCCGTGCGCATGGCGACACAAAGCGGCCTCGCCACAAATCCGGCAACGACGCGATTCAGGGCACGTACGAGATCGCAGCAGGTTGATCTGCTGATACTCAGAACCAGTATTGCTGTGAATGAAAGTTTTCCTGAACGCTCTGTGTCCCGTAGATCATGGCTGGCATTGCAGCGGTTGGTGCGGCGGATGGTTCGGTCGAACGTCGCAGATCCATGATGCGTAGCTGGTCCCAGCGGTCTTCGTACGCATACCCGGGGGGGCCAGCGACTTTGCAATGAATCACAGTGATCGTCAAAAGGAAAACGAACCAGCAAGAAAAAGCCCAGTCCACAGACGTCGTCACCGACACCTCACTGCCAAACAGACCACTTGACCCCCAGCGATCCGTTTTTGCTTTAGAGCATCTGGGAGTCAGATACAGAGGAAAACGGCAGTCTGGTGAGTCGGCTGAAATCAGCCAAAGAGGCACGGGTAGAGAGGCACCCTCGCACAGCGCGTCGTCGCATGCATATCGACTTCTTGGCGCCGCTCTGGTCCCGAAAGCTCGCTTGCTTTACCGCTCCCGACATATTCGCAGACAGTGCTGGTCGACACCTCACACCGAACCCTAATCTTCTGACTGGATTGATTCCATTCGACAGCCTTCGTTCGGGCGGCTGCTTCGAATATGACGCCCTGCGAGTCGTGCGTCCAGTTGCAGCCACCTATCGAGTCGCGCGCGATACGGCGCGAAATCGCGACGCGGTGCCGCTTCCGCTGAACGTGCTGTGGTGGGATCGAGGTGGCGCCGCCCCGTATTCATGGAAAGCGCAACAAGGTTGATTCCAGAATCTATCAAAACTTGTAAACGCAAACCTGAAGCAGAGAAAAGACAAACTGCAACGCAGATAGGCCTGTTCAAGCGGGAGCGACGGATGGCGCAACTACCCCCAAACGCCCCGTCGCCAGAAGACGGCGTCGCTCGCTTATTCCGCGAAATCGCATCGCGCTCGGGACCCCAAGCGCACAACTATTCCGATACATATATCATCAGAACGAATGAAGAACGTGCATCCACCGTCTGGACTCTGGACGTTCCGAAAGCGTCTACGCGGGACTCGTTCAATTTTAGCGCAGACTAGCACCAGTGGTGTCAACCAGATATCCCCGGTATCGCGCTTGCTGCCAGGCATCCCGGGTGCAGCGTGGAGCGCAACGCGGCTCGCGCATGCGCAGACGCTCGATCGACGTCACTTGCCGCGAAACCCGCCGCGCGGATCCGATGCGTGGCTGCGAACCGCGCTGCGCTAGCGCCGGCGGGAAACGTTCGCATTCGATTTTACCCTCAACAACAGCCTTGCATTCGCGCGCGTACACGATCCATGATCCGGATTCAATTTGCGTGTACGTGAGGCCCCTGTTTGAAATTCTCCTTTGCCCTGTTCAGTGGTGAGTCGTGCACTATCCGTTCAATATGGAGAAACGTTCACGTCGCGTTATGAGGCATCGTTTTGAGGGCTTCCACTTGCCGGGTTCAGTGTGGGCCCCCACCGAGTACCGTGAACTGGAAAAAGTGGAGGACGACGAGCCGCAAAACCCAGTAAAACTCGAAAGGTTCAGTCATCACACCGAATGTAAGTCTCAGGACAGCGCGAAGGAACCTTTGGAAAAACCGTTGGTACAAGAGCAAGCGCGGCGTATTTCTTCCCCGGTGAAGCTGCCGGCACGTGCCCAGCAGGCGCACCGCTTTGTGTCCCTGGAGGATTCTCTGGTCGAAAAAAGGGAGCTCGAAAATATTCAAGAAAAAACGGACGAGAACGCTATTTATGGAGAGTCACCGAAAACAGCTGCGGACGTGGCAGATGCGGCTCGTGTCGAGCCGTCGCCCCAGGCAGAGCCCGAGACACAGGTATCCCCGCCTCGAGCGAAAACCTCGCCCAAGAATCACCAGTACCGACAAGTACCGAAAACGAGACGCTGGTCGATACGCCAGGCGCTGAGCGTGCGTGCGCCACCAGCAGCGCCGACGTCGCCCGTTAGTGCCGCCACAGTCGCTAGTGTCAGCGACTGGTCCGCTGGTACCGGCGCCGCGACGGAGAACGCACACGAGCACCAACAGACCGCAGCGACGGACACGGAGCATTTGACCAAGACTAGGCCCGCAACGACAATTTCACTTCCGGATCGGGTTGTCAAGAATAACTTCCCGGGCATCGAAGCGATCGAGAATATGTCGCTGCCGAGCGTCTCGCCTGCTGCGCAGTCCGATGCAAGCGCATTTTCTGTGGGAGATATCGTTGCATCGAGCAACGATTCAGGCCGCTGGGATGAGGAGCCGTTCGAAAAACTACCGTCCGAGAGAATCCCGAAACGGGCGAGCAACCGACGTCGATCAGCGCTCGCCAGAATGCTTGTGTGTTTCCGCTAGTGTGCGGGGATCATCAATGACGGTGCGCGCTGGGCGATACGTTCAGAATCCGTTCCATTATATATGAGGGTAAATGGAGAGAGAGAGAGCAATGGAGTGTTTCGTTTCCGTTGTCGAACGAAAACGTGGATGTTCCGGTCCGCGCTTTTGGGATCAGGGCGGTATCCCGAATTCCTGCGTCCTTTCGCCTGCTGCGACTGCGTCTATGCAGGGCAGATCCGTTGTCTCAGAATGAGCAGCATCGCGTCTGTTGTCTTCCATGCGCTTACGACTCAGTCGCTGCGCTATGGAACCAATAGCATGCCGTCCAGCAGATTCAGGTGAGGTGTATCTTCACTATGCGCGTATTCTGCGGATGTCTGCGAAAGTGCGGCAACAGCCATTGTTGGCTTTCGATCGCCTTTGGAAACGCTCTTGTGCCGAATCGAGCCGCTGTCGACGTGCTTCATTCGGGCAAGCTGCTAGAGTCTCCGTTCCCAATGCAGCGTAGGCGTCCTCAACGACTGAATATAGGCACTCGACACTGGACAGAGAAACAGGCAGGCACGCCACTGCGCACGTACCGATAAGGCAGCGCTTACGATACCCATCTTCGCTCGCTTTCACCTGCACGCATACATCGTCTGATAAAACTTGATCTCGTGTAGGAAAGCTGAAGCCCTTGGTACCTCTGCAATAACGACGCTGCTGGATACCGCACTAAGCAACGAGTCCCTGGACAAAGAGATGTACACACACGGGGCACGTGACGCATCCAAGATGCCCTAGGCACGACGCGCTACCTCCAATAAACCCGAAACCTCGTTCGAATAAGGACGCACAAACCAGTGTACAACCCAGCACGCGCTACCTCCAATAAACCCGACAATTCGTTCGAATCAAGACCCACAAACCAATGAACAACCTAGCTCGCGTTGACACGCACCGCTGTTCCCCGAGCGAGCTATACGCGGACGAAGTACCCCAGATGAGTCTACTCTCGACTAGACCACCCCAGTGCAGCCTTGAAGCATACCCTACAAAGCTTGACGCAAGGAGCGCTGGCCATCCGGCAGAGGCGATCACGTCTGGCGCGGCGGTCGCGCAGCGACGGTGTGTGCCTCACTACCTGCACAGCGTCTGCACACGGTGGTGTCGACGTCACTGTGTGTGTGTGTGTGTGTGTGTGTATCGTACTGGTGCCCGATTACAAGCAAAAGGTATTTCGGGGCTTGTGAGTGAACCACACAGCGTCTGGCATGCCTTCGCAAGAGAACCCTTGGGCCTATATCCCGTCAACCTTTGTGCTATGCCCGGGTTGCACGTGGTCAAGTCACCGGAGCGGAGTGGCGAACTTGGCGCCGTTGCCCAGAGCTAGTGGTGCCTGGACGACGACGACGACGACGACGTTGGGGACGTTTGCGACACCCGTGTCGGTGTTGCGCCGAATACGAGTCCCTCTGGACGAATTTCCAGCATCCATTGAAAGCGAACGGCGTGCTGCGTGCGTATGGAGAACGGCAAACCCGCGGGGTTGTCTACGCCAGCTTTTTGCGAAACTCGAGCGCTTTAGCGTGGACATTAATGTACCGGGTGCGGAGGCCCCGATTCAACTCGAGACAGGGTTTTTCGCCCGTCAGGCCGGTGGCGCCGTGGCGGTGCGCTCCGGAGACACGGTCGTTTACTGCACGGCTTGCTCGGACGCGGAGCTCTCACCGAACATCGATTTCGTGCCACTTCGCGTCGACTATGTGGAAAAATTCTCCGCTGTCGGTCGTACATCCGCCGGATACCTGAAGCGGGAACGACCTGGCGATCGTGAAATTCAGGTTTCGCGCCTCATTGACCGACCACTGCGGCCTTGTATTGCTGAAGGCTTCTTCAAAGAAACCCAAGTCCTGGCCAACGTGTTCTCATTCGACGGCACCCACCAGGCGGACACACTGGCTATTTGCGGTGCCGGAGCGGCGCTGGCGCTCTCCCCAGTGCCCATGTGCGCTCGGGTAGCGGGTGTTCGCATCGGAATGCGTCAGGATGGAAGCTTTGTGGTGAATCCGACCGAGCAACAAATGCGCGGTGAATGCAAATACATGGACATGGTGGTAGCGGGCACCAGCAGCGCAGTGCTTATGATCGAAGCGGGGTGTCTCTTCGCCTCTGAGCAGCAGATTGCTGAGGCTATTGAAGTCGCGCAACGAGCGATTGCACAAATCTGTGAGGGCATCGAACGACTGGAAGCGCTGGTGACAGCAGCGCATCCCGAGCGTGCTCCCAAAGATGACGCTGACCTGCGTCGTGTGCGCGACACCTTGCTGGAGCAGACGAGGAAGATCGCACGAAAGTTGGGTCTCTCGCAAGCTATTCGAATCGCGGAGAAGAAGCAGCGTGAAGCGGCACTGGCGGAAATACGCGAACAAGTGCTGGAGGAGCTTTTGGATGCTGTCACAGAGCAGGAGCTCGAGACGCACGGTGCCGCCGATGAGGAAGCGTTCGAAACACTCTGTCGGATGGCGTGGAAACGGGTACTCTCCAGCGAGATGCGTCGTCTCATTGTACGTGAAAAAGTCCGTGCAGATGGACGAAAGCCGCATCAAGTGCGCCCCATTGATATTGTGCAAACGCCGCTGCCTTGCGCGCATGGCTCGACGCTTTTCACCCGCGGTGAGACGCAGACACTCGCTGTCGTGACGCTGGGCGGTCAGGATAGCGCCCAGCGTTCCGAATCGCTGCTCGGAGAGCATACCGCTCATTTTTACCTGCAGTACATGTTTCCGCCTTTTGCGGTCGGCGAGGTAGGACGCATTGGAGCACCAGGCCGCCGCGAGATTGGCCATGGCATGCTCGCCCAGCGAGCATTGGAGCCCGTTGTACCTCCTCGCGAGGTCTTCCCATACGTGATACGCGTGGAGAGCAATATCATGGAGAGCAACGGGAGCAGTTCCATGGCGTCGGTTTGTGGAGGCAGCCTAGCGCTCATGGATGCCGGCGTTCCGGTGAGTGCAGCGGTTGCGGGTGTCGCCATGGGCCTCATTCTCGACCAGACGACTGAGGAACCGGACGTGTCGCGTCAGTTGCCCTCCTATCTCATACTGACGGATATTTTGGGTATGGAAGATGCGCTCGGCGATATGGATTTCAAAGTTGCGGGCACACGTACCGGCATCACCGCCTTGCAAATGGATATCAAGGTCGAGGGCATAACGCTTGGAATCATCAGAGAGGCCCTGGAGCAGGCGCGCGACGCAAGAATCCACATGCTGGATGTGATGGATGCGGCATGCAGTGCGCCCAGATCAACGGTACCCAGTTCGGTACCGAAGATCAAGATCATCAACATTGATCCGAAACGCATCGGAGACGTCATCGGCCCGGGCGGCAGGGTCGTGCGCAGCATCATCGAAGCGTGTGGCGGCGAGGAGAACATCACAATCGACATCGAACCGGACGGTGTCGTGAGCATCCTCGGACCCGAGACAGAGCTCTTGGAGCGAGCGGCGCGTATGATTCGTAATATCACCATGGACGTTGAGGTGAGTCAGGTCTTCGAACAGGCTCGGGTAACCAAAGTCCTTCCGTTTGGTGCGTATGTCGAATTGGATCCTCTGACGGGCAAGGAGGGATGGTTGCACATCTCCGAAATCGCTTGGCACCACATAGACCGAATTGAGGACGTTCTGCGTGAAGATCAAGTTATTGCCGTGAAAGTTCTTGAGGTGAATGCACGAGGCCAGGTCCGCGTTAGTCGCAAGGCCTTGTTGGAACGACCGCAGCCCTCTGATGCTGCCGCCGGTGCATCCGCGAATGGGACTCGTGCCAATACAAGCAGAAACGTGACTTTATCGGACGCTCCAGGGTCGGGGTCAAGTGCGCGGCCAGGCCGCTCTCCATCGTCGTCGTCAGCGCCGAGGTCTGCACCGAATCGACCATCGTCTTCGTCAACGTCTGGGAATCCGGCGATAAAACCAACGCAGCCGGCGCCTCCGGAAGAGACATAAACTGCGGTTCCTCTACTGGTACGGAAGCTTGTGACGACACAGATTAGAGACAGCATGCGAGTCGGTTACCAGAACGGATCGCACACCCACACCTGAAAAGTACGCATTTACCGTACGTATGTCGCGTGCGTCGATGCATCGAATGCTTCGGGATTCACGCTCGCGATTTGTGGTATCGCGAGAGGCTCACGACTCAGCGAGCATCAGGGTTAAACGAACTCCTCATCCCGTCCAATGATACCATCGATTTGGTCACCGTGCATCGCAGCGATCGTCGTGTGAGTGCAAAGCTGATTGTAGAGGCTGTCGATCTGCGACGCGCTCTGGACGCGAACCCGAACAACCACTCGTTTCATATCGCCCACGAGCTCGATCCAGAAAGCGTCCTCTTCCACCTCGCAACGTAGAATCGATTCAACGTCCTGGAGGATACGCTCCACAGCTTCGTTGGGTACCGGGTTCCGTAACAGGAGGCGCAATTCGTACTGTGCTGGAAACGTCTCCGGCATCGTGAGAACACCGGCGATTCGCTGTTCATCTGCTATACGCGGACTCGGGTTACCGGCTCGTCGCCGCTCTTCCTCTTCGTCCTCGAGGCGTTTGCGGGCTGGACCCCAGCGCGCACTGCTACCCGACCCACCGAGTCGCGGTGATCTGGCGCTCTCGCTATGCTCGTTCGCATCTGGACCGGCGGTGCTCTCGTCATCGGGGAACGCTTCGTTGGCGAACCGCAGCCGGTACGGCTCATACTCATCGGTTGCCGAAGCGGTTTCAGCATCTGCAGTGGTCGATGCTGGGCCACCGAAATCGCCCCAAGCTGGATCATCCTGACTTCCAGGAATGCCCAGAGACTCACCAGATCGTGCATCTGATGCCTCTGTGAACGCCGAATCAGCAAAGCCCATGCCTTGGGTGTCAAAATCAAAGGCGTCGATGTCGTTTTTCTTGTTCGCTTGCGTCCGAAATCGACCGCCACCAGTCCGAGCATCCCGTTGGAGAAGTTCCTCCAGAGCTTGCTCGATGTCCTCATCGGAGCTCGTCGCAAAGCCAATATCCGTGAGCAAATCCGTATTGTTCAGGTCCGATGACGCCTGGTCGCGGCTCTTCCAGACCGGACGATCGGGAATCGGTAGAGGAGGACCCTCATCGACTTGGAACCGTTGACCAGGAGTCGGGATCGGGGGCGGTTCCGGTGGTCCAAACAGCAAGCCCAGAACGCGGGGCGGTTCACCACCCTGACTCCATCGATCCATCTCCTTGTATGAGATATGCGAATGAATGAGTCGTTGGTAGGCTTTCTGGAACGGACTCTCAGGAGCGACCAGTGGCTCGTTCTCATACCATGCGTATTCGTCGAAATCGGTTACGGGCTCAGATTCATCCGGAAACGAATGCTCTGTCGAGGATGTCTCGCTTCTGAACCTCAGTTCGGATGGCATTCGCTCATGCGCTGCCTTTGCCCGCTCTCTGGCACGTTCTATAGGATCTCTTTCCCATGCAAAGCTCGAATCGGTGGGCGTCTCACCATCAAATGCGTCGGCAATGTTCGCATCCTGCAAAGCCGCCACGTCGAAATCCGTTTCGATATCATCATCTAGCGCCAGATCAGCTTGCCCCCCGAAGAAATCTGTTGAACTCGCATTCAGCCCGTCGTTGTTGTCCTCGTCGTTCTCACTTGCTCTCGCAAACAAGTTTGTTCCAAGGTCAGACATCTCTGCGGGTACGTGTTGTGCAACGGGACCGGCTTCACCTGGCGACCCGTATACGGTACTTTCTCCGGAATTCGGAGCCGACCCATCGGTTGAAAACGTCGTGGATGAGCCACGAGATGTGCTTTTTTCTGACCTTCTTGTTGCCTTTTTGGATCTAGGTGTACGTGACTGTTTCCCGACGCGGCTCTGTTCTGCGGGTTCTTCGTCCAAATGCTCATCCGCGGCGTTAAATACACGCGACTTGGCGACCGTCGTAACCGCTGCGTCGGCGTTAACCTCAAGAGTTTTCATTGCAGGATCAGGTATAACGGATGAAGCATCTGCTGGCAGGGATTCAACATCTGCTGGAGGAAGCTGCCCATTTGACACGATCTCATCGCGCTTCTTCCGTGCCTTGCTTCCTGTAGTGCGCGATGCCGATGACGACCGGGTTGTCTGCTTTTGCGTTCCCAATGAGTGTACCTGACGATGACCAGGTGCTTCCGATGCGTCATCTGCAACTACAGCGGACTCGGTATCTTCCGTCGACTCTGCAGCCGAGTTTTGGTCGCTCTTCTTTCGTGAGCGACGCTTCGTCTTGGCTTGCGCAGGCACCGGCGCCTCCGCAGCCTGCTCAATACTACCCGTTTCACCAGCTGCTGCTTCCGTTCGGGCTATCTCTCGACTGGTAGCCTGATTCGAGCTTGCTTTTCTCCGAGACTGTCGACTCCGCGTTTGCGCGCTACCTCCGGCGCCTGACTTGCTCGCTAAGGTGGAGTCTGCGACCGACATGGATCTCTTGTTGGTGCTGGTCTCGCTCGTATGCTGTTCATTCGGTGGATTGGCATCAGCATCGCCTTCCAAGGTTGTTCGCGAGCCCTTCTTGACCTTGTTCGCAGATTCCGGCGCTGAGACTGCATCATCGCCTGCGTCCCACGAATGCTGATTCTTTGCGGAAGTGTGAGGGCCCTCTATGAAGAGGCTGGCGCCCTCGCTGCCAGCGTCCTGCATGCGCCATCCGCGACGTCCATCCCGGCGAATGTGCTCTGTCCATCGTACAGATTGAGCGAATTTCGCTGAATGCCTCCGAAGCTGTTTCGTCAAGGGATTTCCCGATACCGTTCCGAACCATTTCGCACGGATAGCACCAAGCGTGAATCCGCCCGGAACAACAACAACACCGTTCGTGAACGCTGTCCACATGATCACGAGCGCAGCGCAGCTTCAGCGAGACCCGGTGCGAGCACAAGCCAACCGTGCACTGTTCCAAGGGTGTAGCCTGAACGGCGCAAGCTGCCCGCTGATTTCACACTCGTTATCAGACCAAGGGTCTGAGACTCGGTTTCCCCTCTCTGACGGCTCGCTGTTCTCGTGCACAAACTTTAACGCTGCACAAGACAGCCAGCGCAATGTTCAGGTTACAGCTTGCGTCTGAGACTTGGCTCGGTCAGGTCGTGCGCGCTGCGCTCCTCGTAACTTGTGCGAGCGTGCGGAATACACCCAGCGAGTTCTCTTCCCTTACTCTGGGCACAGCGCACGCTGAAGGCTCGTCGCACGTGAGACGCCGTCTTTGTCTGGAACGACGAAGCAGTAACGTAAAATGTAGCTCAGACCGTTCTAGAAAGCGCCCCTACGAGATACTGTGGGCGATACTTGCCCGATGCGCACTTCGTTTCGAGTGCGACCCCCCGAAGTCGTCGTCCGCGAGGCTCCAGCGACAATCACTCGTACCTTTGCGGTTTCGTGGAAAGCGGTGCTGAAGCTGCAGGTTCGCTCCCCGAGAAGACTCCTGAAAGCCGAACTCTCCACCTAGCACAACGATGCGGAGGGCGTCACCTGCTGCACACGTAGACGCTGCACTGCACCAAAGGTACCGAAGCTAGCGTTGCGCAGTTCGAAACGGAAACGAACGTTCGCGCTTAGCACGAGTAGCGTACGCTACCAGCGCAACAAGGAAGGTTCCGGCCAGTGCTGCTGCTGCTGCTACTGCTGCTGCTGCCGCCGCCGCCGCCGCCGTCGATGCTCGGGGCGGCGGCGGCTTTGTGATCAACGCAGCGGCACGACGACACGGGATCATCGTGCGATACGCAGGGCCACTGTGGATGAGCGTTCAACGCCAGAGCGTTTGGCTGAACGCGGTGCATGGAGCACGCTTGCAAGCGACCAGCGAGACATTTGTCCCGTCGTATGGTTGCTGGTTTGCATACAACGAACCGCTGAACTGTAGTGATGAACGCAAGGCGCCGCTGTTCTTGTGCATAGAGTGCGGTGAAGGCTGCACGGACGGTGTCGCAGCGACTTTGGGGCAACTGGGCGAAGGCGCCGATCGACCAACTTCCGAGTTTCGTGTCGCACGAGTATAAGCCTTGAAGCTGTGAACGGATACTTCGGTCATGCTAGTATGCGTACGTTGTGAACAACGGTTTTATGCACCGTTGCAGGAAGAAAAGTCCCGTGTACAGGGCGCAGAGGCTGGGTCCGAGATTTTGAGTCCCTCACCCAGTCCACTTGTCTACATTCAATGGGATGTCGACTCTCGCAGTCCAGGATACAGAGGTGACACGCGTCCTGGCTCGTAACAGCCGTTACTGTACGTGGATACCATTAGAGCACTCTCATCAGCGGTCCCAGGCCCGAAAGGATCCCAAGCGCATTTGTGTACACGGACTATGTGAACGCGTATACCTACTGGTGTGCAGGGCGAACGCTGCCCAACCGGGAGAACGCTTCGTGTCCATGCGCTAGATTTCGAGCTGGTGTCTGTCAAGGCACTGGAGTGCCGTTCTCTTTGCGGTCGGCGGCAGCGGCGCATCCGTCCGGATATCGAGCGTGTGCGGCACGCTCGGCACCTGCAGGTTCGCAGGGTTGATCGAAGCTCTATCGCCAACCAGGGGAGTGGTCTAGAGGTCTGTCGAACGTAGACGCACCAGGAGAGAAGTGACTGCGGCTATCCTGGCGGCCGATAGCAATCGCACATCCGAGGAATTCGGGTACGGTGCATGGACTATCCCCGGGACGTTTACACCCACGAAAGAATAGAACGGAACAGGTCCATTGGCCAGTTCGGGTGTACGCTCTCCAACAATGCAGGAATAAAATGTAAAGCTTTGTCAACGCGCGCATATCTACTATAGTTTGCATCTATTCCCGTGGTTATGAACACCAGCCCTTGCCGGTTTGTTCACCGACTGCTCTTATTCTGTCTCTGTTACCGCCGATTTCCAATACGCTGGTCTCTCTGTTCCCTCTGGCTCTATGATCAACACTCGAGGGATGCTGATGGCACCATTCGAGTCCCGATCCCGCGGAGCCCGGCAGTGCTCAACGCATTTCACGCGCAGGTGGTCGTTGCGATCGACGCGTCGTTATTCATGTCCATCTGGTTTGCATACAACGGCGGCATGGCTCAGGAGCAGTCACGCGTGACTACCGAGAGGCGCTTCCCGTGCGCGTCCACCACATGTCAGGCACCGAGCGCTGCGCTGCGGCGAGTAGGCGCTCGCTTCATCCCTTGGTTCCAGGATCCGAACGGGTACAGCGTGCTCGCCTGCATACGCCCCCACGCTCCCGCGACTGGTATCGCACGCTACGACCACGGACCTGCTCCGGGCGATCAGGGCAACAAGTCCCGCGTCCGCTGGGCGCGCAAGCGTACACACTATTCCATTCACTGGCGGATTTGTGGATCGCGATGTTGTCCCTGGTGGAGCACGTGCAGCAAGGAAACTCCACGACGCAAACACACAGTCGATCCGGCTGAGCTGCGTCCATGCAACGCGGTGTCGCACGCTCCACGGCATATGATCGCCGCGATGACGCGAGCCCTGGTGCACGACCCTTTTCCGTCTATAGGAAAGAGACGGGAGCTTCCCCGAGCGTATCCCGTGAGATGTACTATGTTGTTGTTTTTGTTGCTGCTGCTGCTGCTGGGTGCGGTTGCGTGCGGTTGCGTCGATGGGCACAAGCATGGACGATGCATCATTCGAGTGGAATCGAGTATTGCAGGTGCCCAGTGCAGTGAATGCTCGGTGTGTGTGCCTCTGAGCAATTCGTTCAAGCGATGACGGCGCGTACGCTTCCTCGTCAGTGGGGCAGCGCGAACAGCTGCGCCCATGTGTTGTTGCTGGAAAACCGCACGATCGAAGGCGCGAACTATGCGTGACGTGAGCGTACTGAACGCTAGAAAAGGCGAAGAGTGCCGGCTCGAACGCATGCATCGGTATACGAGTCGACTATATTACGAACCTTAATTCGCGGGCGTCGCGATGCACCTTGATCCCGGTGCCGTAACGAATACCAGCAGCCAAGCGGCTAAGCGGCTGCCCGGCAACGACGATCGAGACTCCTGAAACTACTCATGAATCCTTCAACCCTGTTTCTTCATTTTGATTGTCGAGACTCTACATATAAGAAAGGCTTGGGGATATACATCATCGTCCAGGAACACAACGTGCAGTTCCCCGTTGCGTATGTATCGGACACGAGTGCCCGTGCAACACAGTGCTCCTGCTCGTATCGTCGATTGCGCATCGATGCAGCGATACACGTGCGCCTGACTATTATATCCAACTCTGGCCTCGCAATACCGCTTTATACCGTTTATGCGTCGCATTCTGATCGACGCTACGGCGGGCCGCTGTGCGCCGCCGCAGTCGCCGACGGCGCCCTGCGCCCGTGCGCGTGCGTACGCGTGTGCGAACGCAGGCGAGACATCACGCCCGCGCTTCTGTCTACGCGACGCAAAACGCGGACGACTAACTGGTGTATAACACTGTACACGCTGAACCCAACTACGTTTCTCGTGGGCAATACCGTATGCACGCTTTCGTATCAAGCGTTACCCAGTGTGGTCTAGAACCGCGCGCAAAACAAGGGTTTTGGGGCTCCGGCTCCGTGTGCATCAGCGCACCGCGGCGTCCGAGCGCAGCAGCACGCCGTGCGCTCCCAGGTTTGCACATGGGACACCAAACCCGGGCACAGAAGGAGGCTATAGTCCAAAGCCTTCGTGAACAGTTGCGCAAGGCGGAGGCTGTGGTTGCGTTGCCTCTTGAGGGACTGAAGCACCAGCAGCTCGAGCGGCTCAAAAGCTCGCTTCCAGCTACAGTGCACTGCAAGGTTATTAAAAACTCCTATTTCCAAAAAGCAGCAAACGGCGTCACCTGGTTACAGTCGACCTCGAAAGAGGGCGAGGATGCTCTGCTCGCAAAGCCGCTCCTGAAGCTCGCCAACTTCTGGTTCCTCGCCGAAAATCTCGATGACTTGCCGGCCGCCATTCGAGCGTACGAGGCAGTTATCGAGGAGCTCAAGCTGGAGCAAACCAACAAAATCCGAGGCGGCGTGCTTGAAGGACAATTATACGATGGCGACTCTATGGCGCGCGTGGGTAAGATTCCCACGAAGCAGGAGCTCTACCGCGACATCGCCATAGTGATGCGCATGGTACCCACGAGACTCGCCCGAGCCTTGAAGATTTTGCCAACGAACGTGGCCCGTGCCGTTCGGCTAGCCAAAGTCGACGTTGATGCGGCTGCATCGTAGCTGCATCATCGTCGACGAATACGTGTGTCGTGGTGCCAGATGATTCAAACGAACGATGAAGACAACAGGCTCATGAAGAGAACGTTGAGAAACCGCCTCATGCTTGCTATGCGCTTGCTGCACTCGATGTCTCGCCTAGGGTAGAATGCTAACATACACCAGCTGTGTTGATGATACGTCGACCAAACCGCATGTTTGGAGCGGAGTGCTTCACCCCTGGAGCGACTTTGCGGAATCCGCTTGGCTGCGAGCGCTTAGCGGCAAGCACCAGCGCATGGAACCTGCTCCCAGACAGCAGAAATGGCGACCGCTCCGTCGATACCGACCGATATCGAACGAGGAGGACCACCAGAGTGCGCCGATGATGACTGTAGCAGTAATGATGGTGTTGTCGTCGGACTCTGGTACATCGCCTCGTTTCGCAACCTGCCTCGGTAAACGATCAGACGATACTACGTTCACACACGAATTTATAACGCATCCTATGTCGTTTTCGTTTCCATAAACCCGAGTCTATCCCCAGCGCCCGAAGAGGCCTCGGCGCTTCCGCTCGGCATGTTCGCGGCGATCTGTACTACCCGAACGGCGATCCGTTGATGGGTCAGCGGCGCTTTGGGGCGCAGCGGTTGCCGTTTCGGCTGCCGGCGACGGACGCGAGGAATCATCCGCCGCTTGCATGCTCTCCTGCGCCGGTGTCGCACGCTCCGAATGTTGAGCAGATGATGCATTCGGGGCGATGGTGCTACTCTGAGCAACGTCAGCGGCATCGGCGTCGCCGCCTCGCGGTAGCGTCGCGATCGCCGCCGACTGCGACGGGGTCTCGGATTGTGCCGCGACCTCGGGCGTCACTTGGGGTGGTTGCTCGCCAGCCGCTGCCGCTGTCGCTGGCCCGCGTCCAGCAGCATCGCTCGAGGCTGCAGCGTCGCCGTCGACGGCGGGTCGCTCCGCGGGAGGCTGCAACCCTTCGTGTCGTGTGCCGGCGCGCGCTTCGTTGTCGACCAGCTCGGTACCGGCCATTTCGAAACAGCGATAGACTTGCGCGGTCCGACATGGCAAGTACAATTGCAGGTAGTGCGGCCGTCCGTGCCAAGATTCCGCCTTGGTTTCGTAAATGATATCCCAGTGGACGCGACCCTGACCTCCTGTATCCCAACTGTCCGTATCGAGCACAATGTGATACTTGCCCGGCCACCAGACACCAATTCGGTAATCGTTGTACGATCGAGTGGGATGGAAATTGAAAACGAAGAGCAGTCGATCACCGCGCTCGAATGCAATGACGTGATCATCGCGATGGGCAAGCACAAGCCACTGGTGATTATCCGGGCGGCAAAACGGATACTTGGTGTCGATATCGTGCATGTTGATGTCGAACTGCTGCAGGAAATTGTACTTGAGAGAAGGGTTATCCGCTAGATCCCATCGGCGGCGCGCATGGTGGTACGAAAAGTTGTTACCCTCTCGAGGAAAATCAATCCACTCTGGATGTCCGAACTCGTTACCCATAAAATTGAGGTACGCCTCGCCGCCAAGGCCGTATGTGATCAGGCGAATCATTTTGTGCAGCGCAATGCCCCGGTCAATGAGCAGGCTCGGCGCCGAATCACGCGCCATATGATCGTACATTTCCTTGTCCATAAGCCAGAATGCAATGGTTTTGTCGCCAACCAGCGCTTGGTCATGCGACTCGCAGTATGCCACGGATTTCTCCTTGTATCGGCGATTCATCAACGTGAAGGCGATATTTCCCATATCCCATTCCTCATCGCTCTTTTTGAGCAGTTCGATCCACTTGTCTGGTATCGCCATGGCCAGCCTATAGTCGAAGCCTATACCGCCTTCGGAGACCGGTCGGCAGAGCGTTGGCATACCGCTTACATCCTCGGCAATAGTGAGCGCGACATCGGGGTAGAACGTATGCAGAAAATCGTTGGCTAGCATGAGGTAAACGCATGCATCCATATCGATGTGAAGGCCGAAATACTCCCGGTAATCACCGGAGAAGCTCATGCCTATCCCGTGATGCGTGTACAGCATAGAGGTTACCCCATCGAAGCGGAATCCGTCAAAATGGTATTCATCCATCCACCAGCGCAAATTGGAGAGCAAAAAGCGAAGCACCTCCCAGCTTCCATAGTCGAAACAGCGTGAATCCCACAAGCGGTGATATCCCCGCTCGCCAGCGTGGAAATACAAATTGTCTGTTCCGTCGAAATGGTTGATACCGTCCAAAATGTTCGATGATGCATGGGAATGCACCACATCCATGAGCACCTGCAGGCCCATCGCATGCGCTGTATCAATAAGCGACTTGAGGTCCTCGGGTGTCCCACACCGGGAGCTACAGGCAAAAAAGTTCGTTACGTGGTACCCGAACGAAGCATAGTAAGCGTGCTCCATGATAGCCATAATCTGAATCGCAGTATAGCCTAGCTTTTTGACACGCGGCAGCACCACATCCCGGAATTCCGCGTAGGTACCTATTCGCGGCTCATTTGATGACATGCCCACATGGCATTCGTAGATGCGCAGCGCATCCTGACGTTTCACATGCGTCGGGTGCTGCCAGTGGTACGTCCATTCAGGTGGCGGATTCCAAAACAACGTGTCGTAGAGATAGGTGTCAGGGTTCTGGATGAGAAACTTGCTCCATGCCGGATTGCGCATGAGTTCCATCCCAGTCGGCGTGACGATCAACACCTTGAGCTTCGTGTAGTGTGGAATCGCACGAGACCCATCCTCATTATTCGGCAAAAATATGCTCCATCGACCGAACTCCTCTCGTTTCAATGGGTGGCTGCGTCGGTTCCACCCATTGAAATCTCCGGTGAGGAACACTTCAGCTGCGTTTGGGGCCCATTCGCGATACCATATCCCATCATCCGTGAGGTTGAACCCGAAAAGCCGATAGCCCTGGGTGAACTTGTCCAGTCCGCCCTCGTTTGCCTCAATGGCTTTCTTTTTGGCAAGATACTGCGCGTAACGGTATCGCAAATCGTGCTGGAAGGGCTCTAGCCAGGGATCGTCCGCTATAACTCCCGTACCATCGGTTTGGGACGCCCAGAAACGGGTGCGAGTTTCTCCGTCCTCCTTCATGTTCTCACGTGCTCGATACTTGCCTCCTCGTTGCTTCGTGAGATTTGCCTCTCGATTGCGTGTGCGAACCTCGTCTCGTGTCACACTTTTCGCTACTCGGGTTGAAAAACAAAAGCAAAGCTTCTGAGCTCGTGCGCCTTGAGCAGCGACTCGAACTTGACGCCCGTGCAGCTTTGTTATTCAAGAGTTGCGCTGGTCGTTTGCTAGAAAGCGGCGGCAGCAGCAGCAGCTCCGTCCGTGTCCGGCCACGAATCCGGTATCCTCACTTACAGTCAGAACGACGATAGCTACGCGAAGTTGCGGATCCCGAAGGCAGCGGGTCCACTCGAAGACGCGGAACGCACGGGACAGGAAGCGCTCCGCAACAGTGTCGGCCTCGAAGCTTGGTTTTGAAGCCTCCCACTTGACGCGTATGTTTACCACCGTAGGCAAATCTAGAGCCTTCGTTGAGTTCAGTGCGCTTGGTTCTCGCCCACGTCAAGAGCTTCGTCTGGTGCTGGTTCCCGGAAGCACCCGAAATACCACCAAGTTGTGAACAACCTGTGCAGCGCGGCCTGGTGTGCAACGCCGGCACGAAGCGCCGTTTCGTCCATACGCGTGCGTGCGTGCGTGCGTCCGTGCGGCGGCGCCTCCTCCGTGCTGTCGCGTCCTGCATGCACGCACGCACGCACGCATGATGTGCATGCGCTCGCCCGCGCGCCGTCTGCTTTTCTGTGGCCCTCGTGGCGCCATCCATCAAGTGCAGAGCGATCCGATGAGGCGACACCGCTTCAGCGCGTTACTCCGGAAGCATCGCACCGAGGCTGGTGTGCCTCGTTACACTGCGACTGGCGGCCTTGCACCCGTGTCGGAATGAAATGGAATACGTCCACGCAGAGACAACTGGGTAAACATGCTCAAGTTTTGGTTTCTTGCCCCTGTTACCATGATAAAGTTTTGGAGTCTATTACTGCGACTGCTCTTATTCTGTCTCTGTTACCGCCGATTTCCAATACGCTGGTCTCTCTGTTCCCTCTGGCTCTATGATCAACACTCGAGGGATGCTGATGGCACCATTCGAGTCCCGATCCCGC